>ENA-UPXM01001109-UPXM01001109.1-activated-sludge-metagenome-genome-assembly--contig:-NODE-1109-length-36147-cov-7.007509_pt1 | contig 36147 bp, 30 predicted proteins | sample MGYA00238178_ERZ772708 | MGnify/ENA primary metagenome ERZ772708 (study PRJEB29002, sample SAMN05720212) | activated sludge metagenome | isolation source: anaerobic digester from wastewater... | reverse complement strand
CACGAGAATATAACTTACAAACGCAAGAATATAACTTACAGATGGAAGAATATAACTTACAAAGGCAAGAATATAACTTTTGGGTGTGCCAATATCGTTTTATGATGGAAGAATATAAAAACATCCTAACGGAATATTCGGTTAGGATGCGAGCGTATAAAACACGGATGGTGTAATGGAAAATGGGCTTGCTTCACTATTAAACTGGGACAGTGAATTTGATTGCAGAGATGGTTGCGTATTCGGGAGAGGTAGCTCCGTAAAGGCTTTTCACGTATTTTTTAACGTTTTGGGCGATGGTGTAGAGTCCTGTTCCGGCTGCATATAAAATTTGGTCTCTTTCTATAAATTTTGCGTTGAGCTGTGCTTCGGTTTGGTCAACAGCTTGTGTGACACTCATTAGTGAAGCTTGGTAGGTGGTGAGATTGGGTAATTTGAGATCGTCTTCGTTGGGGGTGTAGGTTGGAATGGTTTCTAACAACTGCAACAAAATCCCGAAATTGACGGCTTTTTGGGTGTAGGATTGTCTTGAGGTTGAGATTTGGTTCATGGGTGATGGTTGTCCGTTGTCGGGGGTTTCTGGTGTTTTGGTTGTTGTTTTTTGGCCGCCTTGAATAGAGCGGTTTAAGGATTTTGCTTGGTCGAGTGTTCCGGGAGGTAATCCTAAAATATTGAGGAGATTGATGATTCTTGTGCAGGTTGATTTTAGGTTTCCGAATGTGGTTTGGCGTACTGCAATTGTGTTTTTGTTGGCGTTTCGTTGGTATTCGACTTCGGTTAATTTTGCAGATGCGGTGGTGTAAAGAGCTTGAAGATTTGCAACGGTAAGGTTTTCTACGGGTGGATTGTAGAGGGAGAAAACGGTTACTTGTTCTGTGAGTTTTTGTAGGTTGGCTACATTTTTGGCGTGACCTACTTCTGATTGTGATGGCATCGTTTTGTGTTTTTAGGGGTTAATATTATTCAAATTTATTTGATATTGTGAAATGGTACAAGAGTGAAAACACCCTTTTTTTTAAAAAAAAATACCCTTGGTTGGAAACCGAGGGTATAAGTTGGCGGGTATACGGAAAAGTCGGGAGACTTTACGAAGTGGGTTGATAAGTTTCGCTCAAAGTGAGGAGACTTTGCGGAGCGGATAAAATTTATGCGCAAACTACCTATTACCTAATTCTATTGTATTAGATTCCAAAACTCCAGTAAATAGATTTTTAAAATTACTTTTTTGTTTTGGGGTAAAAAATTTATACAAATTCTCATCGCAAACAATTTTAAAGTTCAAAGTATAAGGTAAGTTTGGCTTTAGTTGATAATAATCTATATCGTTATACCAATATAGATTTTTTACAAAGGGATTAAAATAAATTTTATATTTCTTACTTGTTTTTGGTTTTATTTCAATCAAATTATTTACTAAATACCAATTATAAATTTTTGCAGTGTCTTCCGAGATATCATTTAATTTTCCCCACTTATTTATTTCTTTTGTTCTCTTTTTTATAATAATTTCTTTTTTTTTCAATGCTGGTATATCCCAATCATTACCAACTCTTCCAATATCTACAAGTGAATTTGATTGATGAATAAAAGCATAACAACTTAAAGAATTATTAAAATCTGGTTCCAAAGACAAATTCTGGCTTTCGTAATATACCTTAAGATCCTCATTAAAAGGTAAGGCATAGCTTTTAGTATCCAAAGGTATGGTATATGCTTCATTAGAATTGTTTGTAAGGGTAAGTTCTAAAATATATCCTTTATGTTCTTTCTCTTCCCTTAATACACTATGATGTTTGGGTATTAGAAACTTATTAGTTTCATATTTTAACTCCTTTACTTCTAGCTTTAATTGTGAATAAAATGGCAATATCCATAGCAAAAAGATAAATTGTGTAATTTTCATCATTTTATGGGTTTATAATTTTTAATCGATCGAATGATTTTTGAAAAGTAGCGTTCTGTATTGCTTTCAAGTTTTTATCGTATTCTGATTCCCCGCTGCGCAAAGCATCCTGACTTTAAGCCAATGTTTCACTCCTCATAACTATTATATTTCCAAAATTCGTTCGTCTTCGGTACATTCACCATCGGAATATCTACTAATGCTATATTTATAATTCCTTTTCCTGTCACATCATTACTCTCATCTTTGTTCAAGTCGGGAGACTTTACGAAGTGGGTTGATAAGTTTCGCTCAAAGTGAGGAGACTTTGCGGAGCGGGTTTTATTCGCTAAAATTTAAATGGGGGTAATCGTAATATTCAATGTACCATTCTTTAGAATCCTTGCCATAGCAAACAGATATATAATCATATTTTTCTTTAGGAGAAATCTTGATTGTATTTCCATTTGAGAATTCTAATTCTATATTTTTATTTAAGGCTTTTCCAATAGTAATTATAAGAGTTTTTCCATAGTGACTGCCATTTTTTACTTCAGGAAACTCTTTTTGTATTTTCTTGTTAATAATTACTGATTGATTTAAAAAGCATTCATAGTTTAGCATAAGAATTATTTCATTATCATTTTTTGGATATGCTTGTTTAACTTCAGCTAAATATGTATTTACTTCTTGTTTTTCTTCAAGAGGCAAATCCTTATACGCACTAAAATACAGTTTTTTTGTTTGACAAGAAACAAAACTCAACATTAAAAGAACTGTTAAATATAATTGTTTATTCCAAGGGATTTTCATTAATATCATTTATAATATTTTTTGCAAAATTTACAATTTCTAACCATCTAGAATCATTAAGAATTATACTGTCATCCCAATTTTCTTTAAAATCAAAAGGATATGGCTCTTTGTATTCTTCAAGCATAACTTTCAATTTCTGAAGGTTTTGCTTTAATTTATCATCCTCTAAATCTTTTATTTCATAGTCAAAATCAAAATCACTAAATAAAGAATTAAATAATTCTGAATAAGAAGATATTAAACCCGTATTATTATCAATATTTAACCATAATTTCCTTTGCAAATCTATATCTGATAATTCTACTAAACTTTTTTTAAATTCTGGAAATAGCATAATAATATTTTTTTTATTTTAAGAATTTTATAAGTATTAAAGCTTTCTTTATAATTATTCCAATGGGTTTCCGCTGCGCAAATTCTCCTGACTTTGAGCCAATGTTTCACTCTCGCGACGTAAAATCATACATTCCCGTCTCTTGCAACTCCTTGCCGTTGTACTTGTAGTGTACTGTTAAAGCTACGCTTTTTAAGGCTTTACCGTATTATCAGAAGGTGAAACTTCAGGTGTAGCGTTGTCTTTCTCTTTTTTCAATTTTGAGGCTTCCGCTTTTTTTAGATCTTCTTCCCCTTTTTTTGTGGCTTTCTCGACCTCCTCTTTTTCTTTTTGCAATAATTTCTCCGCTTCCATTTTCTTAAGAACATCGCGTAAAGAATCTTGGTACGCTACAGAAGACATTTTAATTTTGCGTGCGATATCAACCGACATTGCGCCTGTAGAAAAAGAATCTACTGCAATGGTATCATACGGCGGAATGGCGACATTTTCCTCAACAACCGCCTCACTTACCACTTCTTTTTTACCGCACGAAACCATGAGTAAAAAAAAGGAAAACACGATGAAATTTTTCATTTTAGTCAATTTTAAATTCTGCAATAACCGGAAAATGATCCGATAATTTTACATTACGGTCCACTTTGTAACTGATGGGTTTAATTTCTTTTGAGGTAAAAATATAATCGATTCTGATCGGAAATTGATAATCGTGAAAACTCGTAGCGCTTCCTCTTCCTACAGCGACAAAAGCATCGGTTAAATTTTTTCCTAAAGTGTAGTATTCATAAGAATTCGGCACCGAATTAAAATCGCCTGCCAAAATCACAGGATATGGGGAATCATCGATGGCTTTTCGGATATCTGAAATTTCCTGCTGATGAATTTTGAAGGTCGGAATGAGTCTTTTTAGAATATAAAGCGCTTTTGTCTTATTGGTTTCTAAATCTTCGGTAGGTTTTACCTTGGCTTTTTCAAAGGAAAAAGGATTTAAATAAGCATTGATCACGCGAATTATTTTTCCTTTAAACTTGATATCCGCAAAAAAAGAATTGCCATTCCCGACGGTGGTTAATTTCTGCTGATTGATCATTTCAGTCTTCGAATTTAGAGCGACAATTTCATATTGATCGGTTCGGTAAAGATATCCTGGAACATTAAATTCAGTGCCATATTCCTGACCAATGATGATATCTGCATCCGTATTCTTTAGAAAATCATAAATTTTCTCTCTGCCCATCGCTCCGGTTTTGATGTTCATGGTGACGATCTTTAAATTGGGTTTTTCGGAGACTTTCTCCGTAAAATTCACCCATCTTCTCACAGGATTAATAAAAACTGCGGAAACCAAAAGAAAGAAAAGCGCTCGCTTTTTCCTCAAAATGATCCAAAAAATGCAGCATCCTACATTGAAAATCATTAAAACCGGAAAAGCCAGAGAAAGTAAATTGAACCAGGCAAAAGTTTTCGGCGGTACAACATCATTCAGCAAAGTTCCCAAGAGAAGAACAATAACCAAAAGATGTATGAGGACCAAAAAAAACTTCAGAATCTTCACCAATGTACTTTTTAATTAATTCTAAACTGGTTGTTTTTCCAGTATCTCGCCAGAACAAAACCTACGATCGCACCTCCAATATGTGCAAAATGCGCAATTCCGCCCATGGAACCGCTGAAGCCTAAATAAAGCGAGATTACGATGATTCCCGGCAAAAGATATTTCGCTTTGATGCCATAAGGAATAAACATGATCGACATTTTGGAATCTGGAAAAAGAGTAGAAAAAGCTGCAACAACACCGAAAATGGCACCAGAAGCTCCCATCATTGGAGATCGGAAAATGTCTTCGGGATTGGCTCCAAGTTGCGAAATTTCAACAAAATTCCAAAGACAGTTTAAAGCATACGCTCCAATTCCGCTTGCGAAATAGAGAATGATAAACTTTTTCTGACTTAGAACTTGCTCTAAAATTGGTCCGAAACTCACTAAAGTTAACATGTTGAACAAAATATGCGTTAAACCAATTCCCTGTCCTAAAGGTGCATGCATAAACATGTGAGTAATGATTTGCCAAACTTTGAAAAATGGTGAACCAATATAATAAACAGAAAATTCGGTGTACATGAAAAGTGGATTCCAAAAATTGGAAACCAAATAAACCAGAACATTAATGATGATTATATTTTTGGTAATTGGGGTGAGTCTTGGGAACATATTTTTAAAATTTATTTTTTAATTCATCCAGCGGAACTTCGATAAAACAGCGCTTTCCAGAGGGTAAATAATCGGGAAAACCTAATGCAGTAAAATCACGAATCACGTGTTCTGCATCAGTTTTATAAAGAAAATCAAATCTAGATTTACTTTGGATCTTGTTCCACTTGCTTTGGTAGAATTGAAGGAATTCTTCTTCCGTTCTGTATTCTAATATCTCGAAAAGCTCTTCCATGAATCTCATGACCTGCATTTCTTTTAAACCTTCCGGGACTGCATCGATTCGCAAAACGTTATCATTGGCAATCACCATATCGAATCCTAAATCTGGCAAAAATTTCTTGATAGAGCGAAACTTATTTTTCTCCGTTTCATTCATGTGATACTCCAGAGAAAAAAGCAAAGTCTGCTTTTCGTTGCCGCGTTTTTTCTTGCCATTTCTTTCGCTCACTACTAAGCGGTGCATTCTGCCTAAATCGAGCATCAATGTTTTTCCGCCTTTATTAAAAAGCCAATAACCATTTGGTAGCCGCATCAGATCTTCATCAAAATCTTCGTCTTCAAAAAGGTTAATTTTCGAGGGTTCTGCTGAATTATTTTGTTGGTACATTTCGCCCATTGCAACACTCTCGGTAGCCGAAACCTTTTCTTCCAGGAAAGGATTATAATTGCGGTCGACCAATATTTCTGGACTTTTATATTCGCCAGTCTTTTTGGTTTGATGGGTGAATGCGTCGATTGAGGTATCTCTATCGAAATCTAAACTCGGCGCAACATTGTAAATTCCGAGCGATCTTTTGATGGTGGAACGAATCAAAGCGAAAATAAGATTTTCATCTTCAAACTTCACTTCGATTTTCTGAGGATGAATGTTGACATCTACTTTCTCTGGATCTAATTCTAAAAACAGAAAAAAAGTAGGGATATATCCCGGCAAAAGCAAACCTTCAAAAGCTTCCTGAACCGCCTTGTTCAAATAAGCGCTGCGAAAATACCTGCCATTTACAAACAAAAACTGTTCGCCCCGAACTTTCTTAGCTCCTTCGGGTTTTGCGGCAAATCCGCCCAGTTTGATCCATCCTAAATTTTCATTAATGGGAACTAAAAGCGGTTGCAATTTTCGGCCAAAGATTTCGACGATTCTTTGCAGAATACTCGATTTTCTTACCCGAAAGATAATGTCATCATTATGAAAAAGCTCAAAGTCGATGTTTTCATGCGCCAAAGCAACGCGTTGAAATTCATCGATAATATGGCGAAATTCTACATTATTGTTTTTAAGAAATTTCCGTCTTGCCGGAACATTGTAAAAAAGATTTTTGACAAGAAAGTTAGAACCTTCCGTGGTTTGAATCGGCTCCTGAAACTGAAAACCACCGCCTTCAATATAAATATTCGTACCTGCTTTTGCGTCTTTCGTTTTCGTCTTGAGTTCCACCTGAGCAACTGCCGCGATGGAAGCTAACGCTTCGCCCCGAAATCCTTTTGTAGAAATTCTGAAAATATCTTCGGTCGTACTTATTTTTGAGGTAGCGTGTCTTTCAAAAGCGAGGCGCGCATCGGTATCGCTCATTCCGCTCCCGTTATCTACGACTTGGATCAGGTTTTTTCCTGCATCGCGAATGATGAGTTCTATTTTCGTAGCACCTGCATCTACCGCGTTCTCCATCAATTCTTTTACAATAGAGGCCGGTCGTTGCACCACTTCACCAGCAGCGATTTGGTTGGCAACATGATCCGGTAAAAGTTTGATAATATCTGACATATTTTTATAATCGCGACAAAAATAGTGATTCAAAAGGGGTTTATTGAATTATTTTTTGAAATAGTTGTTCCCCGATTATTTATACTTCAGTCCGTCGATTTGATCCGTGATCTTTTTAGCAATTTTCTCTGAAAGATTTCTTTGGTCAGAAAGATGTTTGAGAACGAAATCTCTTTTTTTTCTGATCACCATAAAATGATAATCTTCCTCTTCCCAAATGCCGTATTTTTCGAAATAAACCAATTCCAAATTGTTTTTTTCGAGATGTTGCATCAAAGGAAACAAATGCACTTCTTGATCGATTACCTGTAAAGTTTCGGGACGATGTTTTTTAACATATCCAATATATTGCGGACTTGGAATATTGAGGGCGATCTGAGTAGTGTCTGTACAGATTTGGCTTAAATTTTCGAATAATTGTTCATGTTGATCCAGCGGAATATGTTCAATAACATCCATTAAAGTAATGAAGTCGAAATCTGAATTTTGAGGTTGGTATTTTACTACATCGCCGACTGACAAGAAAACATTTTTTTTCGCTTTCATTTCTTCCCGAGATACCGCGATGCTTTTTTCACTCAGATCAACCGCTTCGATCAATCCGGAGGAAATTTTTTTGCCCAATAATTTCGTGAAAATTCCGACGCCACAACCTAACTCCAAAACTCGGGAATCTTCTTTTAATCCTAAATGGAGAAGTCTTTTGTATAAAGAGATGAGCCTTTCGTTGGCCCCGATCTTCAATTGGCGCTGCACAAATTCATCATAAAATTGGGATATTTCCTGCTGTTTCATGTGGTAAAAATAAGGAATTTTTGTTTTTGTTTTTCAATGGTTAATCTGCTGCTGTTTTGTAGGCAACAAAATGATGTTGTAATGGTATTTTGGTTTGTTTGAACGAAATCCATTAACGAAACACCAATTTAAAAGAAAACGGAACGTAGAGATTGCTTTTGCGAAATTCGGGACAAGCTGTTCCTCGCGAGGACCATTAAAAACAAAAAACTTTCTGAAAAAATCCAGAAAGTTTTTTTGAAGTATTCAGCTTGAAATTATTTCTTCAAAGTTTTAAAACCCATTTCAAACAAGCCAAAACTCAAGATATCGGCGTTTTCACCAATCACTTGTTCCGTACTTCTACCCGCTCCATGACCTGCATTGGTTTCAATTCTCACCAAAACAGGATTTCCACAGGATTGTTTTTCCTGCAATTCTGCGCCAAATTTAAAAGAGTGCGCCGGAACAACGCGATCATCATGATCACTGGTGATGATCATGGTAGAAGGATAACAAACTCCTTTTTTCACTTGGTGAACCGGGGAATAAGATTTCAGATAATCGAACATTTCTTTGGAATCTTCGGCGGTTCCGTAATCGTAGCTCCAACCTGCTCCTGCCGTAAATTTATTGTAGCGCAACATATCTAAAACACCAACACCTGGAAAAGCAACTTTCGCCAAATCTGGACGGATTGTCATGGTTGCTCCAACTAAAAGTCCGCCATTTGACCGGCCGGAAAGTGCCATGAATTTTGGCGAGGTATATTTATTTTTCTGTAAAAATTCACCTGCCGCAATGAAATCATCGAAAACATTTTTCTTCTGCATTTTGGTTCCGGCATCGTGCCATTTCTTGCCGTATTCTCCACCACCGCGGATATTTGGAACGGCATAGATTCCGCCATTTTCCATCCAGACTGCATTCACTACCGAAAAAGCCGGTTGCAAACTGACGTTAAATCCGCCGTAAGAATAAAGGATGGTCGGATTTTTTCCGTTCAATTTCAAACCTTTTTTATAGTTGATCATCATCGGGATTTTGGTTCCGTCTTTTGAAGTGTAGAAAACCTGTTCCGACACAAAATTTTCTGGATTGAATTTCACTTTTGGTTTCTGATAAACTTCCGACTTTCCAGAATCGGCGTTGAATTTATAAATCGTAGGTGGCGTAATATAATTGGTGAAAGAGAAATAAAGCTCTTTTTCTTTTTCCTTTCCGCTAAAACCACCCGCAGTTCCGACTCCAGGAAGAGCGATGGTGCGAATTAATTGGCCTTCGTAATTAAACTGTTTTACAGAAGTTACAGCGTCTTTCATATACTTTGCGAAAATAAAACCACCGCCTGTAGAAACGCTCAAAACGTTTTCAGTTTCCGGAATCACATCGATCCAGACGGAAGGATTTTTAATATCAAATTTCACCAAACGCATATTCGGGGCATTTTTATCGGTCATCGCATAAATAAAATCACCTTTAGAATCCACGAAATCTGTATTGAACTCATATCCTTTTTGAATAGGGAGAAAATCGGTTTTATTTTGTACATCTTTAATGTACAATTCATTTCCGTTGGTTGCTTCCGAAGCGTTTAAAATCTCGAAACGTTCGTCATCAGAAACGCCGATTCCCATGTATCTTCTTTTGAAATCATCACCACCAATAATCAGTTGATCAGCGCTCTGTTTCGTTCCTAATTGGTGAAAATATACTTTGTGTGTATCGGTTTTGGCAGATAATTCTGATCCTTTTGGTTTATCATAACTCGAGTAGAAAAAACCTTGATCTCCTTTCCAAGAAGCGCCGGAAAACTTCACATCAATGATGGTTTCATCAATCACTTTCTTCGTCAATGCATCGATGATGATGATTTTGTTCCAGTCACTTCCGCCTTCAGAAATCGAATATGCAACGAGATTTCCTTTTTTATTGAAAGAAACTCCGGCCAAAGAAGTGGTTCCTTTTTCGGAAAATTTATTGGGATCTAAGAAAACTTCGGTTTTCCCCGATTGATCTGTTCGATACAAAACGGATTGCGCTTGAAGTCCGTCGTTTTTATAGAAATAGGTAAAATTGCCTTCTTTAAAGGGAGCTCCGATTTTTTCATAATTCCAGATCTCTTTCAATTGCGCGCGAATTTCTTCCCGAAACGGAATCTTCGCCAGGTAATCTTTTGTAAAAGTAACTTCCCGATTTACCCAATCTTTGGTGTCTTCTGCGCGATCATCTTCCAACCAGCGGTAAGAATCGTTTACTTTTGTTCCAAAATAATCATCAAAATGATCTATTTTTTTTGTTTCAGGATATTTCAAATTAGGGGTCATTTTCTGGGCGGTGTAATTTGCAAAAAGTAATCCGGCTGCACTTACCGCAATAGTTTTAAAATTCATGTGAAAAGGATTTGATCAAAAATACCATTTTTTGGCGAAAGGGTAAAATGCCACATTCTAAAACACAGAACTGGATTCAATTTTTTCAATTTTAATAAAAATTAATGTTTAGCACCCCAACTTTAACAAACTTTAAAATGAGTTTAGGGTTTAAAGGAATACAATTTGCTAAGTTTACCACTCACAATCTTTAATATGAAAAAAGAAACAGGAATATTGATAGCAGGAAGTTTAGGCTTATTTATAGGTTTAGGTTTCTTTGGAGTTCGAAAATTTTTATTGAAAAAAAGTAAAGAGTATAATGATTACTACAACGATTTTCACCGCCATTTTGAAAATAAACACCAAGACGAAAATCCTGATGGTGTGGAATTCTTGGCGATGCAATAAATCTTTTTTAAAAGTGTAAATGAACAATCCTGTACTTAAAAAGTGCAGGATTTTTTATTTTAAGCGAAGGCAATAAAATGAGAAGGAGCTAGAATTTTTCGGAAGAAATGGTTTTAAATAAACTTTTTAGCTATTTTTAACAAAATTTTCAAAAATGGTTCTGAGCAGAATTTGGAGTGCCTTTATTATCGTCGCAATTTTGGTAGCAAGTATAAAATATTTGGTTTCCGATAATTACAAAGCGATTTATAACGATATGGTCGTGGGAAAAAGTGGTGATACCGTACAAATTGCCACGAAAAAAAGTTCTGAAATTTCCCCACTTATTCAGAAAAACTTGCTTGCAAAAAAAGATTTTACTGAAAGTAGAATTCATTATAAAAGCGATTCTGCACAATCGAAAGTTAATGTTTATCGCGTTCAGCAAACCGATGGCGTTATTGGAACGTCGGAAACTGCTGTAAAAATTTGTTTGGGATTAATCGGAATTATGACTCTTTTTATGGGTTTTATGAGCATCGCCGAAAAAGCGGGCGGTATCAATCTGTTATCAAGAATGATTCAGCCATTTTTCTCCAAATTATTCCCGGAAATTCCGAAAAACCACCCCGCTTTTGGACACATGTTGCTTAATTTTTCTGCCAATTTATTGGGTTTAGATAACGCTGCAACTCCTTTTGGATTAAAAGCGATGGAAAGTTTACAAACCATAAATCCCGATAAAGACCGAGCGAGCAATTCCCAAATTATGTTTCTGTGTTTGCATGCAGGAGGTTTAACATTGATTCCGGTATCTATTATTGCGATTCGAGCTTCAATGGGTTCTCATACTCCGACGGATATTTTTCTTCCGTGTATGATTGCAACTTTTGCAGCGACTTTGGCGGCAATGATCGTGGTTTCGCTTTATCAAAAAATTAATTTATTGCAACCGGTTGTAATTGCTTACGTGGGTGGAATTTCTGCGATTATCGCTTTACTCGTGGTTTATTTGGTGAATTTGAGCAAAGAAGGTTTAGATGATTTCAGCAAATTATTAAGCAACGGAATTATTTTACTCATCTTTTTCGCTATTGTTTTGGGTGCGCTTTACAAAAAAATAAATGTCTTCGATGCTTTTATTGATGGTGCAAAAGAAGGATTTTGGACTTGCGTGAAAATCATTCCTTATTTGGTAGGAATGTTGATCGCGATTTCTCTTTTAAGAACTTCCGGCGTTTTCGATGTTTTGATTGATGGAATGAAATGGGTTGCTCAAGTCGTAGGTTTTGACACGAGATTTGTAGATGGTTTACCAACCGCTTTGATCAAACCACTTTCTGGTTCTGGAGCACGAGGAATGATGGTCGATACGATGCAGACTTTCGGTGCAGACAGTTTTCAGGGAAGATTAGCCGCAGTTTTACAGGGAAGTTCCGACACCACTTTCTATGTTATCGCCATCTATTTCGGCGCAGTTGGAATAAAAAACACGAGATATACCGTAACTGCGATGCTTTTGGCGGATTTGGTAGGAATTATTACCTCTGTAATTTTGGCGTATCTATTTTTTGCTTAGTTCCTTTAAACTAGATTCGCACAACAATAATTTGCTTTAGTACATGATAAAAAATAATGCTAGAAAATAAACCACAAAAGTTACAAAAGCAAGCGTTATTTTTTCATTTTAAAGAGAAAAAAAGACAGACTTTGATCTTATTTTTTCTTTAATACAAGATTTATTAAACTTTTTTTTAAAAAGACTTTTGTGACTTTTGTGGTTTAAAAAATGGTCATGACTAAACTAATTTACTTTAAAAATAGAAAATTTACAAAATGATTCACGATAAAGATTATATCATCAGAATAGTAAAACAGTTTTCAGAATTTCTTTCGAAAATGATTTTGGGCGGGAAAAATGAAGGCGATCTTGTAGAACTCCAAAGAGTTTTCGACACGAATATGAATGATACCTTCAAAATGGATTTTGACGCCTTATCTTCAAAATCTACAGAGGAAATTATTGAAATCATTCATGCAAAGGAAAAAAACCATCATATTCCTTATTTCGAATTGTTGGGACATTTATTTTACTTTAAAAATAAAGAGCGTCCGAATCCTGATTTTACCCAAAAAGCCAAAGTTTTCTATGAACATTACTTGCAAACAAGCGGCATTTTTTCGTTGCCGATTGTGAGTAGAATTGGTGAATTAAATAAGGATTAAGTGGAATGGAAGAATTGCATGAACTCCTTTCTAAAAAAAAGGAAGCCTTACAAAAATTAAAGAAAAAGCTTACCATTTTAGGTTGGATCCGCGTTGCTGTATTCCTTTCTATTGTCTATTTTTTTCTGAAATATTTCATCGGTGAAAGTGGTTTGCAAAGTCATTTGTATTTGGGAATTTTCTTCACCCTTCTCTTTTTGATTTTAGGATTTTTCCTTTCCAATGTAAAGGATGAATTGCTGTTTTATCAAAATTATCTTCACATTGGAGAGGAAATCATCCACAAAACAGAATTCGAAACCGGTCTTGATTTTGAGGAAAATATTGATCAACATCCTTTTGCAAAAGATTTGGATATTCTGGGAAAAAATTCCCTCTTCAGTTCCCTTAATTACGGTGAAACAGCTTTAGGTAAAGGGAAGCTCAAAAATATTCTTTTAGATTTGAATATCAAAAAAGAGGAAATTATTCTGCGTCAAAATTCGGTAACAGAATTGTCTGAAAAAACAGCTTGGAATATCCACTTTCTGACTTTAGCGAAATCGATGGATATTCAAGGAAAAATTAGTCATCCGAAAAAATCGAATTTAGTTTTTATAGATGCCCTTTTAGCAAAAATAGCGACCATTGCAGTTCCTGTTTTAACTATTTTGACTTTGGTTTTAGCTCTATTTTCCTCCATATCTGGAGCATTTATCGGATTGATGTTTACTGGGATTTTAATAATTTCCAGAATTATTCTGTTCGTTTATCGCGATAAAATGCAGGAATTAAATGAAAAACTCTCTTTTAATTCAAATCAGTATGAGCAGTTTTTGAATGTTTTTTCCCATATTGAAAAAGAAAACTTTACCGAAGAATTAAATCAATCTCTTCAAAATAAACTCAGATCGGGAAAGAGCAAATCTTCCCGAAAAGAAATTGAAAAACTGGCTCGCTTGCTTCGGAATTATGAAAGCGGACAAAGTAATATTGGCGTAATTCTGAATAATTTCTTTTTATGGAATCTTAATTTTACGCTTAAAATTGAAAATCAATTTCACGCCATCGATGAGGATTTACCGCATTGGTTTGAAGCTTTTGCAGAATTTGAGGCTTTAATTTCTTTGGGAATTTTTACATTCAAAAACCCAAATTATATTTTGCCAGAAATTAATGAAGATGGCGATAAATTTAAAACAGAAGCTCTCATTCATCCTTTATTGTTTCAAACGGAAGTAGTTTCTAATAATTTCGAAATAGCGCAAAACACAGAAATTTCAATTATTACGGGCGCAAATATGACCGGGAAATCTACGTTTCTGCGTACGGTGGGAATAAATTTGGTTTTGGCAATGGTGGGATGTCCTGTTGCAGCGGAAAAATTCAGTTTTATTCCGATGAAAATTTTCACATCGATGCGAACGAGTGATTCTCTTAGCGACGGAACTTCTTATTTTAACGCAGAAATTCTCCGTCTTCGGAAATTAGTTGAAAATCTAGAAAAAGGTGAACCTCAATTCATTATTTTAGATGAGATTCTGAAAGGCACTAATTCTCAGGATAAATTGACTGGTTCCGAATTATTTCTGGAAAAATTAATGAAAAGCAACACCCTTTTCTCTTGTCTCATAGCAACACACGATTTGGATTTAACAAAAATAGAAGACCAATTTCCTTCAAAAATCAAAAATTATTGTTTTGAACTCCAAAACATCGATGGCGAACTGGTAACCAATTATCAACTTCAAAATGGAGTTACAAAAAGCATGAACGCGATTTACTTGATGAAAAAATTCGGAATCATCGATTCCTAAAAAAATAATTAAGGGAGGATTTGTAACATTCTGATCAATTAAACGTCTTATTCATTAAATTTAATCATGAAGAAATCTGCCTTTTTTTTGCTGAGCCTTTTTTCAGTTCTTGCATTTTCTCAGAAGAAATGGTCGCTTCAGGAGTGCGTGAATTACGCGGTCGAAAATAATTTGCAAATTTTGCAAAATGAATTAAACACCAAAATTCAGGATCAGTCTTTACAAATCGCAAAACGTCAATATCTTCCTTCTGTATCTGCAAGTGTCAATAACAATGCCTCTTTTGGACAGGGAAGAGACATTTTTGGAAATACGAGCAGGAATGACAATTTTAATAACAATGCCAATGTTGGTGCGAATATTTTACTTTATAACAATGGGAGTTTAGAGAAAAACATTCGTAAAATACAGTTTGATGTTGAAGCCAGTAAATTTAATGTAGAAAAAATAAAAAACGATATTTCCCTTCAGATTGCGCAACAATATTTATCGGTCTTACTGAATAGAGAAATTACTAAAATCTCCCAAAGCGCACTCGAAAACGCCGATAAACTCTACAAAAGAGCGAAAATAACCACCGAAGTTGGTACAACCGCACAAACCGTTTTAGCAGAAGCAAGCGCGGCATTGGCTCGAGAAAAACAAAATGTAAAAACTGCCGAAATCAATACAGACAGAAGTTTGTTTGCTTTAGCAATGCTATTGCAACTTCCTGACTATAAAAACTTTGATGTTCAGGAGGTTCCGCTGGAAAATAAGTTAGACGCACCGCTTTTTTCTGCTGAAAATATTATCAGCAAAGCCTACGAAAATCAGCCTCAAATAAAAGCGGCAGAAAGCAGAATAAAATCTTCCGAAGCACAAACTGAAGTTGCGCGTACTGCTTTTTGGCCTACAATTACCGCGAATGCAGGAATTTCAAGTTCCTATTTTACTTTGTTCGATGCAGGAAGAGACCTCAACGGAAATAAAATTATACAGAACGGTTTCTTTAAACAATACAAAGATAATTTCGGACAACAAGTAGGACTGTCTGCAAACATCCCCATTTTTAATAAAGGCATTACAAAAATTCAGGTGCAACAATCTAAAATAAACGAAGATATTGCCCGAAATACTTTACTGCAACAGAGACAGCAAGTTTTGCAAAATGTGCAGAAATCCCAGTTTGATGCAGAAGCTAACTACGAAAATTATCTTGCAGCAATGGAAACCGAAAAAAGTTCGAAACTTGCCTTGGATTTTGCAGAAAAAAGTTTTGAGGCAGGTCGCACAACAGTTTACGACATGAACAGTGCCCGAAACAATTACGCAAACGCACGGGGAGCTGTAGCGCAAGCAAAATACAACTATCTTTTCAGTATGAAACTGCTCAATTTCTATGCAGGAATTCCGCTGTCTTTATAAATCTGTTTACGAATAATTACAAGAATTGGAATAAAGAATGTCGATTTCGCTGTTAGAAAAATATTTGCCAGAAAATACCCTTCCTTATCTTAAAACCTGGTTCGGCGATCATTCTATTCATATTAAAATTACGAAAGGCAGAAATTCGAAATTAGGAGATTATCGAAAAATGCCCGATAAGTCGCATCAAATCACCATTAATTCTACCCTTCAACCGCCACTTTTCTTTTTTGTTTTAACACATGAATTGGCGCATCTCTTGGCGTTCGAAAATTTCGGTGGAAGAATTTCTGCACACGGAGCGGAATGGAAAAATACTTTTCGCATTATGCTTTTGGAAAGCATCTCCATTTATCCAGATGATTTAAAACAAATAATATTAAGATTTGCAAAATCCCCGAAAGCGAACTTTATGGCAAGTCCGGAATTGGTGCGGTATTTCCATATTGAAAATTATGAAGATGAAAGTAATTACATTGAAGATTTATCATTAGGAGAAAAATTTGTGTATCGGAAAAACACTTATATCATTGAGGAAAAACGAAAAAAAAACTATCTTTGTCTAAATCTAGACACGGCCAAAAAATACCTATTCAAACCTTTGGCTAGAGTCGAAAAATTAAGTTAATAATGTCAAAATCAAATAATTACTGCGTGATCATGGCAGGAGGAATTGGAAGCAGATTCTGGCCGATGAGCACTCAAAAATATCCTAAGCAATTTCAAGATATTTTAGGAACTGGAAGAACGATGATTCAGCAAACCTTCGATAGGATTCGAAAAATTGTCCCGGTAGAGAATATCTATGTCATCACCAATAAAGAATACATTGCTCTTACTGCAGAACAGTTGCCTGAAGTGAATTCTGAAAATATTGTGGGCGAACCGATGATGAAGAATACAGCGGCATGCAATATTTACATGGCCAAAAAAATCGCCGCAAAAAACAGCGAGGCGAATATGATTGTTCTTCCGGCAGATCATTTGATTTTGAAGGAAAATATCTTTTTAAAGAAAACTGAACTCGCTTTTAATTTAGCGGAAAAACATGATTACCTCATTACTTTAGGAATTCAGCCAACCCGTCCTGATACAGGTTATGGATACATTCAATTTGTTGAAAAAAAGAATTCTGAATATTTTAAGGTAAAAACATTTACCGAAAAACCGGATTTAGAGATTGCAAAAACTTTCCTGGAAAGTGGTGATTTCCTGTGGAATGCAGGAATCTTTATTTGGAATGTAAAATCGATTCTTTCTGCTTTTGAGGAATATTTACCAGAAATGTCGCAAAATTTTGAAAGTTGCGATTATAATTCTGCAGATGAAGTGCGTTGTATCGATCTTATTTATCCGCAAGTCAACAAAATTTCGATCGATAACGGAATTTTAGAGAAAGCGAAAAATGTTTATGTAATTCCTGCCGATTTAGGTTGGAGCGATTTAGGAACTTGGAATTCTATCTATGAAAATGCAGAAAAAGATACCAATGACAATGCCGGAAAATCTAAACATACGGTAACTTATAATGCCAAAGGAAATTTAATCAAACTAAAAAACCAAAATAAAGCAGTGGTTATTGATGGTTTAGAAAACTACATTATTGTGGACACCGACAAAGCACTTTTGATTTGCCCACGAGATAACGATCAACTGCTGAAAGAATATGTACATGATTTGAAAGCCCTGAAAAATGGAAATAAATTTATGTAATCGGCCCCAATAGAAACCAAAAAAAATCTGTTCATTATTTTATGAACGGATTTTTTTATATTCTAAATTTTGTCGATAATTCTTTGAATATCAATTTCTTCAAGACATGCCCAATCGCCACGATAACATTCTTTGTCACCAAAAACGGAGCAAGGTCTGCAAGTAAGATCTTTCACTTGTACGATATCATCGATACTTTGCCCATATCCTAAAAATCCCGCAAAATGATGCGTTGATCCCCACACAGAAACGCAACGTGTTCCTACCAAACTCGCTAAATGCATATTGGCAGAATCCATAGAAATCATGGTTTCTAGTTCTGAAATTTTCTGCAGCTCTTCTTTCAAAGTAAGTTTTCCTGCAAAATTTTCGGTATTGGGAATTTGGTTTACCCATTCATTCAGCGTATTAACTTCGGATTTTCCACCACCGAAGAAAAATATTTGGTGCTTTTTTGAAAGTAGTTTTGCCACCTCAAAAGATTTTTCCAAAGGCAACATTTTCCCGCGGTGCTGCGCAAAAGGCGCAAAACCTATTCCTGATTTTATTGTACTTTTTGGTCTATATTGATGAGAAAGCGTAACTGGAAATCCCAGTTCTCGAAATACATCGGCATATCTTTCTGTGGTAGGTTGAAGTGGATTCTTGTCTAGTTTCCAGATATCGGTGAGCTGTTCTTTTTCTTCTTTTCCTTTGTCTAAAACCGAAATCTTAAATCCTCTTTTTTTAAAAATGGTATCTAAAATTTTGGTACGAATCACATTATGCAGATCCGCAATAAAATCCGGATTAAATTCTTTTATAAGTTCATTGGAGAGTTTTCTCATGCCGAAAAAACCTTTATAATCATCGATGTCGATTCCTTTGAAAATAAGATTGGGTATGCCTTCAAAGAGATCCCGAAAGTTATTTCTGGAGACCAAAACTATTTCCAAGTCAGGATTTTGTTCCAGAACCTCCCGAAAAACCGGTGCAGTCATTGCAACATCACCAAAGGCAGAAAAACGATATGCTAAAATACGGATCATTTTTTTAGCTGAAATGCTACGGCGTAAAACTTAATCTGTTTGGTCATTGCCATTAAACCATTTGCTCTAGACGGGGATAAAAATTCTTGTAAACCAATCTGTGAAATAAAATCAAAATCAGAATCTAGAATTTCCTGGGTAGAATGACCGCTATAAATAGAAACCAAAAGAGAAATAATTCCTTTCGGCAAAATACCGTCAGAATCTGCATTAAAATACAAGATGCCGTCTTTAAAATCAGCATCGATCCAAACTTTTGATTGGCAACCTTTGATCAGGTTTGCATCGGTCTTTTTTTCTGGCGAAAGACCTTCCAATTCTTTTCCTAAGTCGATAATGTATTCGTATTTCTGTTCCCAATCTTCAAGAAAGGCAAAGTCTTGCACGATTTCCTGCTGTTTTTCTTTGAGGGTCATAGTAAAAAATCTTTGTACAAAGGTAAGAAATTCGATCTTAGGATTTATGAAGGGATCTTGTGAAAGAGAGCGAGTATTTTTGGCTCTTCTTTTTCCCAGCAAAGGCATGTTGCAGCATTGTTTAAAGAATCTTTATAAAAAAGTTTTCCGTTCTGCAGCACTTTGTTTACTTTATCGGCGAGTTCCGAATAATCTGCAATTTTTTCTCCACATTCAAAAACGTCGACTACCTTTCGCATTTCGGGGAAATCGGATACGACAACAGGAACTCGACATTGAATATAATCTGAGATTTTATTTGGCATGGAATAAAAATAACTCAGTCCGTTATTTTCTTCGATGCTTAAACCTACATCGGCTTTCGGCGTAATCGTTCTTAATTTTTCGGGAGGTAATTTTCCTAAAAATTTAATTTTATGTGCTAAACCTAAACTTTCAGTTAAACGAAAATATTCTTCTTTTCTAGGGCCATCTCCTGCAATCCAAAATTCTGCATTTTCAATAAATTTCATGGCAGGAATCATTTTATCTAAACCTCTGGAAGGATTGATAACGCCTTGATAAAGAATAATTTTTTTTGAATTTGATTCTGTGTAGTCTTGTGGATTTACCGTTTTTCGTGGGAAGTTTTGTACTGCGACGGGTCTTTCAATATGGTAGGTTTCGTGAAACCAATCGGCATAACTCTCACTTGCCGTCATCATATATTTCAGTTTAGGAACGATCCATTGTTCTAGGCGACGCCAAATTTTTTGTGTAAACCTTCCGTTGATTGCAGGCATTTCGGTGAAAATTTCATGGCTGTCATAAACAAGAGGAATATTTAATTTTTTCGAGATTAAATAGTTTGGCAAAAGCGTATCGAGATCATTAGAGAGCAGAATCGTATTTTGATCGGCTTTTTTAAGTAATTCCTGATAAAGCTTTCTCTGAAATTCTACATAAGCGAAGCGAAGAATTTTAGATTTTAAAATTATTCGGGAAAATGGGTAATTCCTTTCCAGTGGAGGTAAACCGGCCCAATTATTTCCGAGAAGTTCTATTTCGTAACCGTTTTCAGATAATGTTTGGCAAACTTTTTCTACGCGTTGGTCTGTACCTAAATTATTGAATACACTTACTAAAATTTTCATTTCCTAAATTTACTTCTTTTTCACCAAATTGTAAATTTGAATAAAGCATAAAACGCCATTTGGAATAATAATTGGCCACAGATAATCACTGAAAATACCATAAAGAACAAATAAAATACACCCAATTAGGTTTACAATTCTCAATGATTTAATGTCTTTCATTACAAAACTCAACACTACAAAGAAGGACGCGCCATAACCGACAAAGTCTGTGATTTCAGGACTCATAGTAATTTTTTTGGGAAACAAACGTAATCATTTTGAACGAGATACTCAAATTTTTATCTGCCATAAAGTCATTTATTATTTTTGGTAAAGTATTTGTAACTTTGATATTATCATTATAGATTTTTAATTTAAGAAACAAAATATATGGACCATAAATTTTCAAATGGTTTGGATCAAGTTTTCAAACACAGCAAAAATGAAGCAAGACGTCTGCAGAGTGAATTTCTGAATACCGAGCATTTTCTTTTGGGTATTATAAAATCAGAAAGTTCCGCAAAAGAAATCTTGAATACTCTGGGAGCAGATTTAACTCAAATAAAAAGAAAAATCGAAACCTTAGCTGTAACCAGTTTAAACCCTTTCGCCGTAGAAAGTGAAAAAATCTCATTTACCAAAATGGCAGATCAAGCCATAAAACGGTCTGAACTTGAATGCAGACAGTACAAAAGTACTGAAATTAATACCGTACATCTGTTGTTGGGAATTTTGTATAAATCAGAAGATCCTACCACCAACATTTTAAGCTCGTATGATATTGATTATGAAAGCGTAAGCAAATCATACCTAACGATTCTAAAAAACTCTGGGCAAAACCCGAAGATGAGTGCTTATGATGACGATGAAGAAAGAGAAGAATTCGGACAAATGCGCAAACCCACGGGAAATCTCGGCACAGGGAAAAGCAAAACACCAACTTTGGATAATTTCGGACGTGATCTAACTTCACTTGCACGAGATGGGAAGCTGGATCCTGTAATTGGCCGCGAAAAAGAAATCGAGCGGGTTTCCCAAATTTTATCAAGAAGAAAAAAGAACAATCCTCTTCTAATCGGTGAACCGGGAGTTGGTAAATCGGCAATTGCTGAAGGTTTGGCGCTAAGAATTCAACAGAAAAAAGTATCGCGCGTTCTTTTCGGAAAACGAGTGATCACTTTAGATTTAGCAAGTTTGGTTGCCGGAACAAAATACCGCGGACAATTCGAGGAAAGAATGAAGGCAATCATGACCGAACTAGAAAAAAGCCGCGATGTTATCTTATTCATCGACGAGTTGCACACGATTGTAGGCGCTGGAAGTTCTACCGGAAGTTTAGATGCTTCCAATATGTTTAAACCAGCTTTAGCGAGAGGTGAAATTCAATGTATTGGTGCTACAACTTTAGACGAATACAGACAGTATATTGAGAAAGATGGAGCGTTGGAAAGACGTTTCCAAAAGGTCATGGTAGAACCGACTTCCGTGGAAGAAACGGTGCAGATTTTAAATCAAATTAAAGACAAATATGAAGATCACCACAACGTAACTTACACCCAAGAAGCGATCTTGGCTTGCGTAAACTTGACGTCGCGGTATATTACTGACCGATTTTTGCCCGATAAAGCGATTGATGCGATGGATGAAGCGGGATCTAGAGTGTACATTAAGAACATGAAAGTTCCGAGTGAAATCATCGAGTACGAAAAAAACATCGAAGAAATTAAGGAAGCCAAACAAAAAGCCGTTAAAGCGCAAGATTATCTCGAGGCACGAAAACTGAAAGATGAAGAAGAAAGATTGCAGATCGAACTGAATCTCGCACAAGAAATTTGGGATAAAAATGTAAAAGAGAAGAAAGAAGAAGTCTCCGAAGAAAGTGTAGCAGAAGTAGTATCGATGATGAGCGGAATCCCAGTTACCAAAGTGGGGAAAAATGAGCTCGATAAACTCGCACAAATGGACGCAATGCTGAACGGAAAAGTAATCGGACAGGAAGATGCGGTGAAAAAAGTGGTGAAAGCCATTCAAAGAAACAGAGCCGGCTTGAAAGATCCGAACCGACCCATCGGTACCTTTATTTTCTTGGGAACAACCGGTGTCGGGAAAACCGAACTGGCGAAAGTGATGGCGAGAGAATTGTTCGATTCCGACGATGCATTGATCAGAATCGACATGAGTGAATACATGGAGAAATTTGCAATCTCGCGATTAGTAGGTGCGCCTCCAGGATATGTTGGGTATGAAGAAGGTGGTCAGTTGACAGAAGCTGTTCGTAGAAAACCTTATGCGGTAGTACTTTTAGATGAAATTGAAAAGGCACATCCAGATGTTTTCAATATTTTATTGCAAATTTTAGACGAAGGTTTTGTCACCGATTCATTAGGAAGAAAAATTGATTTTAGAAATACCATCATTATCTTAACTTCCAATATTGGTACGCGAGATTTAAAAGATTTCGGCGATGGCGTTGGTTTTGGAACAATTGCGAAAAAAACCAATACCGATGCACGAGCAAGAACTACGATTGAAAATGCGCTGAAAAAAGCTTTTGCGCCAGAATTCTTAAATAGAATTGATGATATCGTCATCTTTAATAATTTAGAAAAAGATTCGATCTCGAAAATTATCGATTTGGAATTGGCGAAATTATACAAAAGATTAGAAAAGCTCAATTTCAAAGTAGAAATGACAGATGAGGCCAAAGAATTCATCGGGGAAAAAGGTTGGGACAAAGATTTCGGAGCACGACCTCTGAAACGTGCGATCCAGAAATATATTGAGGATTTACTGGCAGAAATGTTGGTTAATAAACAATTGGTTGAAGGCGAAACCGTACTCTTGAAGCTTAATGAAGCAAAAGATGCTCTAGAAGGAACAACTCCTTCAAAAGAGAAAACGAGCGCAAAATAAAAAATAAACTTCTACAAAAGAAGCCTTGTCATTTTACTTGACAAGGCTTTTTTGTTGATTATTAGTAAGGAAATCATCAAAATTTAATCGCTTATTGCAGCGATTATAAAAAAAGAACGCACCCAAAGAGATGCGTCCTAATCAAGATTGGATTATCCTTTTATTTCTTTTTCGTTTTTACTTTTTCAGCCTCTTCTTTGATGAAAGGATATTTTTGCTTCATTCCTTCCAACAGGTTTGGATCGAGTTCTAAAGCAACTGCAAGAGCTTTTCGACCGTCTTTTTGATTGTTCAGATGAAAATAACAGTTGCTTAACTGATAGAATAATTCTGCGCGGTTGTGCATTTTTGTTGCTTTTTTTAAAGCTTCAACCGCACCTTCGTAATCACCAGTCACCATTAAAACTTCTGAATACGCATACCAATTGTAGAATCTTGAAGGTTCGAAATCGACCACCATTTTTATACATGCTACACTTTCTTCAATATTACCAGAAGCGATATAGAGAAAAGCCAATCTTTTATGATACTCCAAGTTAATATTGTTGAGTAAAACCGCTTCCTTGGTAAAATGAATCGCTTCTTTTACGCTCCCCATTTCCTCATAAATATAGGATTGCTCTATCATCGAAAGATAAAACTGAGGATCATCTCGCAGCGATTTCTGAAAGGCATTCAGCGCCAAAACGGGCTGTTTGTTTTCTTTGTAACACAAACCAATTTTGTAGAATGTAAAAGACTTGGTGTATTCTAAAGCGAGCATTTCTTCGTACACTTCTACTGCTTTCAACCACTCTCCCATCGCTTCATAACACGCAGCTTTATTGGCATAAACTCCTACAGATTGCGAATTGATTGCCAAAAGATAATCAAAACCTTTGATGGCTTCTTCATAATTTTTGCGGTTGAAATAAAACTGTCCATACTCTAACCATCCCGTTTCGGAGAAGGAAAATTTATCGAGATAATCGTTTAGAAAATCAATAGCATCTTCGCCTCTGTGCAGCGAATTATAACAAACCATTATATTTTCTAGCGCATAATCATCGTTATGCTCAAAACTTAAAGCAAGCTGATAATGTTTCAAAGCGGTAAATGGATCTTCCAAATTCACGTATTCATCGGCCATGAAATTATGCAGAAAATTTTCTTCTTCCTCCAATTTCAGAGCAGCTTCGCAATATTCGATGGCTCTTCTCGGATTCCCAAGATTGGAGTAGTATTTTGCACAACATACCAAAAAATCGGTACTTTCCATGGATGATTCTTTCAATTCATCCATAAGTTCTTTTGCAAGCGTATAGTTTTCGAGCTCTAAGAGAACTTCGAATTTCTTAATTTTTATTTCCAGGGAGTCTGGGTGAAGATTCAGGGCATATCTTACTGCAGTCTCCGCAAAAGAGATGTCGCCCATTTCGAGATAATAAATAATGATGTCCTCATATTCTTCGGTGTCGAAGTAGAGTTCCTCACTATTTTCTATCATTTCTTCGAACTTTGTTACGAGTTCATTCTCAAAAAATTCTTCCAATATATTTTCTCAATCTTCTTTACAAAGTATGAAATTATCTTACAGACTTCGTAAAAAACTATTTTAATTAAACTTGACTAAAATTAATAAAAATCTGAATTAAATCAAACTTTTTATTTTCTCGATCATCTGATCTCCCAAATGATCAGCTTCTTCCTGTGAAAAAGCTTCGGTATAAATTCTGATAATCGGTTCTGTATTCGATTTTCTCAGGTGAACCCAGTTCTTTTCAAAATCAATTTTCACGCCATCAACAGTGGAAACCTCTTCATTTTGATACTCTTTTTGCATTTTAGTTAAAAGTGAATCCACATCGATATCCGGAGTAAGTTCAATTTTTTTCTTACCCATAAAATAACTTGGATACGTTGCGCGAAGTTCAGAAACGGTTTTGTTTTCTTTTGCTAAATGCGTCAAAAATAAAGCCACACCAACTAAAGAATCACGGCCATAATGAAGATCTGGATAAATAATTCCGCCATTTCCTTCGCCACCAATTACGGCGTTTTTTTCTTTCATTAAAGTTACCACATTCACTTCGCCAACTGCACTCGCAAAATATTCTGAACCATGGCTCTTCGCTACATCACGCAATGCACGACTAGAAGAAAGGTTAGAAACGGCAACTCCTTTTTTATTTTTCAACAGATAATCTGCAACGGCAACCAACGTATATTCTTCGCCGAAAAGTTCTCCGTTTTCATCAACTAAAGCCAATCGATCCACATCGGGATCAACTACAATTCCAACATCTGCTTTATCGGTTTTCATAAGTTCGCAAATATCTCCAAGATGTTCTTTCAAAGGCTCTGGATTGTGAGGAAAATGTCCATTGGGTTCGCAATATAATTTCACCACTTCACAACCTAATTGTTCCAGTAATTGCGGAATTGCAATTCCACCTGTAGAATTTACAGCATCCACAACGATTTTAAATTTTTTCGCTTTAATGGCTTCTGCATCGACCATTGGCAAATTCAGGATCTGTTGAATATGCATGTCAAAAGCATCGTCTCGGGTTTCATATTTTCCTAAATCATCAACTTCAGCGTAATCGAAATCTTCACTTTCTGCTAAAGCCAAAACTTCTGCGCCATTTTCACCGGTAATAAATTCACCTTTTTCGTTCAATAATTTCAACGCATTCCACTGTTTTGGATTGTGGGAAGCGGTGAGAATAATTCCACCATCTGCTTTAAGTTCCGGCACCATTATTTCTACGGTTGGAGTTGTAGAAAGTCCGAGATCAACGACATGAATTCCTAAACCTTGCAAAGTTGCAGTCACCAAAGAATTAACCATCAAACCTGAAATTCTGGCGTCGCGACCGACAACAAGTGTCAAATCTTTTTTATTTTTATTGTTCTGAAGCCAGGTTCCAAAAGCGGAAGCAAATTTCACCACATCGAGTGGCGTTAGATTTTCATCGACTTTCCCACCGATTGTTCCGCGAATTCCGGAGATACTTTTAATTAAAGACATAAAATATTTTTATTAAATAAGTTGGTTTTGCAAAAATACGGAAATTACAACAGATTTCTGTTTTCAAAAAACAGATTCAGCGAGCGGTTTCTATAAGTAGCCTCAAGAACATCCGCAATCCTTATCACAACTCGAATCATTTTTCTTAAATTTTTTCAAAGAAAGATTTTTGCGAATGATTTTATAAAGAAAATATCCTGCAAAAATGAAGACGAGTACAATGATTATGTATTGGATGGTTAAAGAATTCATAATGTTTGATCTAAGAAAATTCAACTTGCTAAAACATTAAAAAGTTGTTGGTCAATGTCCACATTCTCGATCGCAACCAAATTCTCCTTTCTTTGGTTTTTTGGAAGAGAAATTTCTAGCGATGATTTTAAGTAGAGAATACCCCGCAAACAGAACAATTACTGCAATAATAAAATACTGAATCATCAGAGAATTCCCCATTATTTTAATATTTGATAGATGATTAAAGAGGTGATATAAGCCAATCCCGACATGCCAAAAAGTTGTGCTATTGTCCATTTCCAGGACTTGGTTTCTTTATATACAACGGCCAAAGTTGAAACACATTGCATGGCAAAAGCGTAAAAAAACAAGATAGAGATTCCGGTTGCAAAACTGAAAACTTTTTCGCCATTTGGTTTTACATCATTCCGCATTTTATCGATAATTTTTCCTTCGGGCGCTTGATCGTCTAAACTATAAAGTGTTGACATCGTTCCCACAAAAACTTCTCTCGCTACAAAACTTGTTAAAATTCCAACGCCCATTTTCCAATCGTATCCTAATGGAGCAATTGCAGGTTCTATCGATTTTCCCATTTTTGCAAGATAGGAATGGTCTAATTTCACATTGGTTGCAACAAATTCTTGATCATTTTGTTTGGGACCGATGTAACTGAAAAACCAAATTACAATACTGAATAAGAAAATAATTTTCCCAGCGCCGGTTACAAATTCCCACACTTTTCCGAGAACGATTTTGAAATCATATCCGAAAAGCGGCATTTTGTACGAAGGCAAATCCATCACCAAAAACGAAGCGCCTTTGCTTTTAATAATTTTTTTGAGGATCAATGAGGCAATTAAAGCAGTGAAAAATCCTACAAAATACATCGCCATCAAAGCCAATGCTTTGTAACTGATGCCCACGAAAAACTTATTGGGAATAACCAGACCAATAATAATGCTGTAAACGGGAAGTCGCGCAGAACACGTCATAAAAGGTGTTACAAGAATTGTAATCAATCTTTCTTTGACGTTTTCAATATTTCTGGTGGACATAATTGCCGGAATCGCGCAAGCTGTTCCAGAAACTAAAGGGACGATGCTTTTTCCATTGAGGCCAAAAGGTTTTAAAAAACGGTCCATTAAAAAAATTACTCTCGACATGTATCCGGAATCTTCCAGCAAATAAAGAAAGTAAAGCAATATTCCGATTTGGGGCGCAAAAACCATAATTCCACCTAAGCCGGGAATAATTCCATTGGCAACTAAAGAATTGATGGGTCCTTCTGGAAGATAAGTGTTTGCTGCGGTTGATAACAAAAGGAAAAAATCGGAAATCCAGTTCATCGGATATTCTGCCAAAAAGAATACACTTTGGAAAATAAACAATAAAATGGCGCCGAAAATGATATATCCCCAAAACTGATGCACGAGAACTTTGTCTAATTTCTCGGTCAAAAGTTCTTTAAACTGTATTTTTTTCGATAAAACTTTAGAAATTATTTTATCGATATTTTGGTAACGTCGAATGGTTTCCTGTGTTTGTAATCTTTTGGGAACAAGACACTTCACCTGATCATCATTCATCTGCTCTTTTACCGTTTCCAATTTCCCGATATACGTTTCGGAGGACAGCAAAGTCCAGATTTTATACTGGTTTTCTTCTTTTGTTTCTGACAAAATTTTAAAAACCAAGCCTTTTTGTTCTAAAGGGATTTCGAAAGAAACGGTTTCGGATTTTGTAAATTTATTTTTAAAAATTTCTTCCCGAAGTTCTTCAATTCCCTGGTTTTGTTTCGCATTCGACTTTAAAACAGTGACTTTTAATTCCTTGGAAAGTTCTTCGAGATTAATGTTGATTCCTCTTCTTTCGGCTTGATCAATTTGATTAACGACCAATAAAATCGGAATTCCTAAATCCTGAATCTGCTGAAAAAGAAGCAATCCTCTTTTGATGCTCAATGCTTCTAAGATATAAACTACCCCAGAATAATTTTGTTGTTCATCAATTAAAAACTTAGAAAAAATCGCTTCATCCTCAGAAGTGGGATAAACGCTGTATGATCCTGGTAAATCGACCACTTCAATAGATTCGCCTTTGTAATCGTAGGTTCCGGAGTAACTTGCAACGGTAACTCCCGCGTAATTACCGGTTTTTTGCTTTTTGTTGCACAACAAATTAAAAACCGTAGATTTTCCCACATTGGGGTTTCCGACAAGAAGAATCTGTTTATTGATAGAAGTTTCTGGCATTTTTCTTCATTAATCCATTACGAATGATTAGAAAATTTCTAGGTGAGCTGAGCAACAATAATAAAGCGAGCTTCTTCTTCACGAAGTGCGATTCTGCTTTTTTCGTCGCCAAATTCGATATAAAGAGGTCCTTTGAAGGGAGCTTGGTAAAGAATTTTAAAAGCTGTTTCTGGCAAAAGTCCCATTTCGATAATTTTACTAGGCATTCGGAGGTCATCGTTTTCATAACCCACTATTTTTCCCGGTTTGTCTTTCGGGTAACAGCATAATTTATTAGATATGTCGCTCTTCAATTCTTTAAAATTTGTTAGGCAAAGATAAGTTATTTAAATCTAATCTAAATAAGGATTTCTCGCAAAATGATTAATTTCATAAAAAACCCTGAAACAAAGCTGAATCAAGGTTTTAACAATTATAAAATAAGAGAGGAATATTATTTTTTGACTTTGGCAGGAGTTGCCGGAATTTCGATAGGATTGTTGTTCGCACTAAAGAAATCTTTGAGCATTTTCTCCTGTTGCTTTACCATATCGCCAATGGTCGTATCACTTCCAGGCATTTTTTGAGCAAGCATTTCAGGTTTTAGCAATGGTCTTGTGGAGGCAAAAGGATCTTTTTTGAATTCGGTGAATGTTTTATCGAATTTCTCCCGACTCACTTCCTGAACTTTTCCGCCGCTTCCTCCTGGAGAAATGGTTTCGATATAAGTTGTTTCGTTGAAATTGGGTACTTTTTTATTTCCTTTTAGTTCCCATGAGTAATTTTTAGCTTCATCCTCTACTTTCACGATTAAACCGGGAAGTCCATTAAATTTGTAAGGACCGTCCTGCAAAGGAATATCTGAAGTAAACCAAGCGTTCCATTTTCTGCCGCCAAATTCTGTAGTGGCTTTTTGGGTATTGTAGGTTCCGATCTTTGCTTTTTCGTTAGAAATTTTCCAATCAAATTTGGTATCGTCGTTGTAGCCAATATTCATGGGAGTAAATCCGCTGGAAATTCTTTCTACATACTGAACTTTCATGCCTGGATAGAATTTATACACCTTTTCTGAAAATTTCGGCATTGTAATGCTTTTCGAGAGGTCTTTGAAAACGCCGGCTTTCTGCATTTGATCCACCTGAATCTTCAAAATAGAATCCTGTGCAACCAAAGTATAATCGCGGTAAATCGATTTGTCCTTCGTAATGTCGAGAATCATCATTACTTTATCAAGTTTTGCAGAATCTTTTTTGGGCTTAAATGTTAATTCATAAAAAAATCTGTTCGCGGTTTCCTGTGCATTTAGACCCATGAACGCTGAGAACAAGAAGAGGGTGAAAATCTTTTTCATTTTAAATATTTTCTAATTAGTAATGGAATTAAAATAATTGTTACAAATTTCAAGAATAATTTGAATTATTTTTTTACTTATTTCTATTAAAAATCAATTCTACCTTCTTATCTTTAATAAAACAAAATTATATGGAAAGTTTAGCCCACCTAAAAAAAGAATTTGAGGACGAATACCAAACAACAAAAAAATTTTTAGCGGTTTTTCCCGAGGGAAAAAATGAGTATGCACCGCATGAAAAAAGCATGAAACTGATGCCACTTGCAACCCATGTCATCGAAATTTTCGGGTGGCCAGAAATTGTAATGAAAACCGAAAAATTAGATTTTGCAGCCGGTGATTACCAACCAACAATTCTGGCTACAAAAGAGGAACTACAAAAGAAACTAGAAGAAGATTACGCAAAAACGAAAGAAACTTTCGACCACACAACTGAGGAAGATCTGAGTGGAAAATGGTCGATGAATATGGGAGAAAAAATTCTTGCAGAATACACCAAATACAGCGCGATGAGACATGCATTGAACCAGATTACGCATCATCGAGCACAATTAGGAGTTTACTATCGGTTAAATGAAATTCCGGTTCCGGGAAGTTATGGACCGAGTGCGGATGAATCTGAGTTTTAAAAATTAATCAAAAATTCCTGACCAAAACTGATCAGGAATTTATTTTAAGGGGAAGTTCGCTTATTTAAAATTAAACTTTACCGTAAACATCACTTGACTTGGGCGCAACTGCATTCTTGTAAAATCAGTAGAAGTTGCATTGATTGCAAAGCGTTCAAATACTTTTCGGTCTGCAATATTTACCCATTTTAATTCGAAATCGATTTTCTTTTTGGACCACGTGTATTGGTAAGACAAATCGTAGAAAGCATTGCGGTACGTTGATAAATTATTACCGGAATTGATCTGATCCCAAGTAAAACCAATGGTATGATTTGCCAATGGATAAAAATAGGTGCTTAAATTATGGTTGAAACCTGAGTTTCGGGAATCATTCAGTTTACTGATTTGGTGACTCCAGTTAAAGGACAGATTATAATCAACACTCATCCAAGAGAAAAAAGTGTTGTTAAACTTGAATCCAGCATTTTGCGAATTCACTTTATTCAAAAAGAAATACTCCACATTGTTCTGATCGGTGGTTAAAGCGTCTGATTCTGAAATGGAATTGTTGAAATTTAAAGAAGCGTTGGTTTTAAAAGAAGGAAAATATTTACCGATTTCGGCACCCATTGTGTTCGAATTGCTTTGGTTATCCTTCTCGATAAAGTTGGTTAAAATAAAACCAGCTCCATTATTGATCGCGTTTCCGATGATGTTTCTATTGGTCTTGCTGTAGCGGTAACTCACATTGAAAAACAAGTTGTTCAGAGGATTTCTGTATTCTAGACGTGAACCTACAGATTTAGAGCGTGTTTCCGGAATCGGGTTATTTGCTGACATTGCCGAAGGAGAAGTGGGTGAAGTAAAAATAAATCCTGCGTAGCTGTCTTTCGTATCTCCAAAATTGTAATTAAGGTTTGCACTTGCGCTCAATTTCCAAAAAGAGGCAAAAGAATATTGTGTAAAAAATGAAGGTTCGAAGGTGAGTTTATTTATTTTTTTCGCCACATTTCTATCCGCATCATCTGCTTTGATATTATTGAAATTAATAGGAACCTGAGAATACAACAACCACGCCTCTCCTTTGTAATTAATTCCCAAAGAAGCATAAGGAACCGCGTTGGTGAATTTTAGGTTGTTCTCATAATCTCTGCCATAAGGTGAAGTGATTCCGGCATCGATGGTAGAAAATTGACTGTTGAGCTGATCGGTAAGAAAATTGAATCCAACTTCTGGCGTGAAAGTCCATTTTTTCAGAGAAAATCCAACGCTTGCAGAATGGTTAATTTCTAAAGATTTAATGCTGAGATTTTGCGCAACAGCATCGGTATTTTCAAAAAGAAAATTTCCGGGATTGGTCAAATCATTAAATTTTAAATAAGAAGAAGGCGAAATCTGTAGCGTTTGTTTATCGCTTTGGTAACTCACATACGACATCACATTTACCAGCTTTTCTTTCCATGGAATGATGGTACTTAATGAGTTTTGAAAAGATGAAGTTGGCGATTCTATTGCTTCTGCTCCGTTTCTGTTTCCAAAAATATCATTTCTCATCACTTCTGCACGATCTGCATTCCAGAATTGAGAAAAGGTGGTTGCGTTTTTGAAAAATCCTTTTTTTGCATTTTTTGTAAAAATCACTTCCCCTTTTGCTTTGTCGGTATAGAAATTATTGAAAATATTCGTTAAATACTGTGCGCCGTTATTCAAAAAACTCGTCGTTTCCGAGTACGATTCTCGTGATACTGCATTGTTCGTATAACTTGCGTTGGCTTTCAGTTCCCACTCTTTACTTTTGAAAGGATTGGTCAGGAGATTTGCAGAAAAATAATGCACACTGTTCATCAAATATCTTTTCTCGGGGAGATTGGGTGTGGTCGCTTCTTCAACATTCAGCCAGGAGTTTTGGGAAACATTTCCACGCCTTCCTTCGAACCGGTTGCCAAAAGAGAGAATGTTGCCTTCTTTTTCTACGGTTTCGCCATTATTATTGGTTTTATAATTGATGACCCATTGGTTTTTTTGTCCGAAAAACATGGGCGTTAATTTTACATTCCAAAGCCAAGGTTCTCCGAAACCTGTTCCCACTTCTCCGCGACCGGTCATGGTTACGGTGTTTTTAAGTTTTACATTAATGGCGGCGTTTTCGGAAGGAACTTTATCCTGAAGAATTTTTACAGGTTGATGATTTTCCATCACTTCTACTTTTTGTACCGCATCTTTCGGCAAAGAATTATTGATGGTTCCGTAACCACCTTCCATTAAATCTTTTCCGTTGACATAAAATTTATTGATGGGTTCACCTTGGTACAAAACGCTTCCATCAGCATTCACATCAATGCCCGGAATTTTCTTCAACACATCCGCTAAAGTTCGGTCGGCTTTGCTTTCAAAAGCTTTTAAATCATATGAAATGGTATCGCCTTTTTTAGTAATCATTTTGGTTTTCAACTTCACTTCTTTAATCTCAGTCGCATCAGACTCCATCGTAAAATTAAGATTCTGCGTCTGATTTTTTATCGATTTGAAAAGTGGTTTTTGATTAAAGGCTTTGATTTTTAAATCTACATTTGAATCAGGCGAGGTGAAAGTAACCTTATACTCCCCTTTCGAATTGGAAATAGAAAATGCCATAATCGCATCTTTTCCTTGTTCTTCAATCGTTACACTTGCACTAGGAATTCCCTGTCCATCGGCGTCGGTGATTTTTCCGGTCACCACAGTTTGGGCGTGAGAAATAATTACAAAGAAGCACGTGAGGATCAAAGCAGAAAAATGTTTCATGAAGTCTTTTTTAAAATTAGTATTGAATTTAGAAATATTGTTACAGATGCGTGAATGAAGTAAGATTCATGACTGCGCAAATACACAGATCGGAATTGATAAAAACTATTATTTTTTTCCCCGTTAAAAATACTTTTACCTAATTTTGTGCCTTAACATTTACGTAACATGGGACTTTATTTAACACCTATCGAGGTTGTAGAAGACATTTCGAAAGAAGATTTTCGACAAAAATATTTGCTGCCACGCAAACCGGTAATCCTTAGAAACATGGCAAAAAAATGGCCGGCTTACGAAAAATGGACGATGGATTACATGAAAGAAGTAGTGGGAGACGTAGAAGTTCCGCTTTATGATTCATCAAAAGCTGACCCTTCTGCACCGATAAATTCTTCTGCAGCAAAAATGAAGTTTACCGATTATATCGATCTGATTAAAAAAACACCAACTGATTTAAGAATATTCCTTTTTGACCCTATAAAATCGGCGCCGAAACTTTTAGAAGATTATATTTCTCCAAAAGAATTAATGGGCGGTTTCTTAGATAAATATCCCGCGATGTTTTTTGGTGGAAAAGGTTCTGAAACTTTTCTTCATTTTGATATTGATATGCCTCATATTTTTCATACCCACTTCAATGGGAGAAAACATGTTTTGCTTTTCGATTACAAGTGGAAAGAACGGCTTTATAAAATCCCTTTTGCCACTTATGCTTTGGAGGATTATGATATTTCAAATCCAGATTTCGAGAAATTCCCTGCTTTAGACGGGATTGAAGGTATTGAATGTATTCTGGAACACGGCGACACTTTATTTATGCCGACTGGATGGTGGCATTATATGAGGTATTTAGACGGCAGTTTTTCAATTTCGCAAAGAGCGTGGGATAAATCCTGGGCGGTAAAAGCGCACTCTTTGTGGAACCTTTTGGCTCAAAGAAACTTCGATAATTTCATGAAAGGGAAATTCAAGAAAAAATACATGGATTGGAAAGAGAAAAAAGCAATCGAACATGCAAATTATGCGTTCAAAAAAGGGTTACCCAAATAAACGGACATTCCTTTTTGATGTAAAAAAAACCTTTCAATTTCAACTTGAAAGGTTTTTTTTAATTTTTGACCACCCAATTATAAAACCCTATAAATCGGATATAAACCAACACTTCCTTCGTAGTACGGTGAATGTTTGTACACCCAATCCAATTGTGCTTTTCCGTCTTTTGCAAAATCGGGATTCACAATTTTCTCCATTTCAAATGCGGTGCGCAAAACCGAATTATTTTTCAATAAATCCGCTGCGGTATCTTCGAAAACGTAATCGGAGTAATATTCTTTTTGTCCGAGCATTGCATCGAAGAAATTCCAGTTAAAAAAAGAATCAGCTGCTTCTGGCTCCAAAGTTTCTAACAAATATTTCACCCCATTTTGTTGGGTAGAAACTAAAAAATCTCCTTTTCTAAAGTTGACGTTTTTGGTTTCAGCTTTTACTTGAGTGTCATAATGAATGTAATGACCTTCGTAAGGATTTTTGACCGTTTTGAAATCTGAAATCTTATATTGTTGTGCAAAAATGATGGAATCTTGCTTCATTTCTTTCACCATAATGTTATTCCGTTTCAAATATTCCAAGACTTTTTTCTCGGATTTTGGAATCACATAATAGGTTGGAATTGCAATTTCTTTCGTGGAAATATATTGATTATAAAATTTCACTTTTCTTGTAAAAGGTTTGTTTCTGTCGTAGAAAAGTCTTGGTTGGCCAGAAACTTCACTTGTTTTTTTTCCTGCTTCAAAACCTTTAAAATCGATCATTTGATATTTCGTACTGTCCACTTTCCACTGAATGGGATGTTTCATTTTCGGTTGATAATCCTTCAAGCTTTCCACTATTAAATTTTGAATTTCTTTGGCGTTTTTTTCGGTATAATTAATGGAGATCAACATGTTTTCATAAGTAGCACGAACGCGATCTTTGTACGGTTTCAGCATGTGCGTTTCGGCAACCGTTCCCATCGTATTAAAAAGCGTGGTGTAACCTGTTGCATAACGCGGAGAATCCATAAAAGTAGGGAAACCATCATCGGGAGAATCACCATGAATATTGACATAAGGCGTGGTGAGAATTCCTTTTTTTTCTAAAGTCTGCATAATTTCTGGCTGCATTTTTTCATTAAAATAATTGCCCAAAGTTTTTCCCAAACGTTCTTTATTGGTAGAAATATAGGTGAACAAATATTGGTAATCTGCACCGTTAGAAACATGATTATCAATAAAATAAATTGGTTTGAAATGTTGAAAAATACTTTGAAAAGCTTTCGCATTCTCGGTATCATTTTTAATGAAATCTCTATTCAAATCATAATTTCTCGTGTTTCCTCGAAAACCGTATTCTTCGGGACCGTTTTGGTTGGCTCTACTGAATTTTCCGCGGCGCAACATTCCCGAAATGTTGTAGGCTTGAATTGCTACAATTTTTAAATCTTTGACCGAAATTTTTCCAGTTGCACAATCGCGCATCAACATCATGGTTGCATCGATTCCATCGGGTTCTCCGGGATGAATTCCGTTGTTGATGAGGATTACGGGAACTTCTTTATTTTTTGATGGATTAAAAATCACGACTTTTATAGGTTCGCCGTTATCATCAGTTCCGAAAGATTCTACAGAAATCGTTTTGAAATTCTGAGCCAAATCATCATAGAATTTCCCCATTTCTTGATAAGTGGTGGTTTGGTTTCCGTTGCCTTTTTCGAAAGGTGTTTG
>ENA-UPXM01001106-UPXM01001106.1-activated-sludge-metagenome-genome-assembly--contig:-NODE-1106-length-36251-cov-9.714223_pt1 | contig 36251 bp, 34 predicted proteins | sample MGYA00238178_ERZ772708 | MGnify/ENA primary metagenome ERZ772708 (study PRJEB29002, sample SAMN05720212) | activated sludge metagenome | isolation source: anaerobic digester from wastewater... | reverse complement strand
TTATACGACCAGCTCCTGCTGAACTCCCCCAGGATCGGAAGGTAGCAAGGGTAGGCGGTTGTAGCGGTGCGATATAAGTAGCTTACCCTTCTTTAAATAATCGATCCGGAATCATCATCCGGCTGCAATAAAAATCACAGAATGCTGCTTCGAATTTATCCTGAGAACCCGGACCCTGACCGTATTAGAAGAGTGGCCGATCTCCTCGACCAGGGAGGAATCGTGATCTATCCTACAGATACTGTTTATGCCATTGGCTGCGATATAAAAGCCTATAAATCGATTGAGAAGATTGCCAGGTTGAAAGGCCAGAATCCGAAGAATCCCGATATGTCGCTCATATTTAGCGATATGAGCCAGCTCGCCGAATACACGATTATAATTGATAACCGTATTTTCAAGCTTCTCAAACGGAATCTGCCCGGCCCCTTTACATTCATTGTGCAGGCCAATAACCAGATCCCCAAGATGTTCAAGAATAAAAAGAAAACGGTAGGTATAAGAATGCCCGATCACAGGATAGTCCTGGAACTTGTAAAGGAACTAGGGCGACCCATTATAACAACTTCAATTCACGACCCCGACGAAGTGATAGAGTACACAACCGATCCCGAACTTATTTATGAGAAATATAAAGATTTCGCGGATATTGTTATCAACGGGGGCTTCGGCAAGAATGAAGCTTCAACAGTGGTCGACTGTACAACGAGTGAATTCACTATTCTGAGGCAGGGACTCGGAATTCTCGAACTTTGAGCTTCATTAACTACTCCCGCTTTATCTCCTGTATAAACTGCCTGTAAATAATATTATTACGCCGAGGATTTCAACCCTCCCCAGAAGCATTAAGCTGCTCAGTATCCATTTGCCTGCCGCGGCCATATCTACATAGCTGCTACCCGGACCGAATGTGCCCAGTCCCGGCCCTATGTTTGCAAGCATAGAAGCCGAAGTGCTGAAAGAAGTGATAATGTCATAACCCATGAATGAAATCAATAAAGCTCCGGCGCAAAAGGTTATGAGATAAATAGTTATAAAGATCAGCAGGTTATGTACAGTGCTCCGGGCTACTCTTTTACTGTCTATTCTGACCGGTATGAAAGCATCCGGATGAATCATACGTCTTGATTCATACCTCGAACTCCTGGCTGCAACAAGCAGTCTCGATGTCTTGATCCCTCCGCTTGCCGATCCTGCCATGGCCCCGCTGAACATCAGAAAGAAAATCAACATGAGGGCAAGCGGTACCCATTGACTGAAGTTGGCAGTGAAAAAACCCGTTGTTGTTATAATTGAAACGGTGTTGAAAAGCCCGTCCAGGACGGCTGATGAAAAGGAGATACCCTGTAAAAAGTAAAGAATGAAAACAATAAGGGCGGAAAAGAAAACCGTTATTGCAAGATATGTCCTGAATTCATCATTACGGCTAATTCTTGAGAAATTTTTCCTGAAGGCATAATAGAATATCGCGGGGTTCATTCCGGCAAAGAACATGAACAGGATCAGGACAATCCTGATATATGGTGTCTGAAATGCTGCCATTCCTGCATTCCTTGTTGCAAAACCGCCGGTAGAAAGCGTTGAGAAAGAATGGCAGACTGCATCAAAAACAGGCATCTTACCTATTGACAGAAGCAGGATTTCGGCAATTGTCAGTGTGAGGTAAACGGCCATAAGCCTTTTTGAGGTCCCGATTACCCTGGGGTGGATCTTGTCGGTTAACAGAGCTGAGAACTCAGTTGCCGGAAGCTGAACGTTGAGGCTTTTCGATACAGGAAGCACATTAAAGGCAAGCGTTATTACTGTGATTCCGCCAACCCACTGGGTAAGGCTGCGCCAGAATAATATTCCCCGGGGCAGAGATTCGACATCGCTGAATATTGTTGCACCGGTTGTTGTGAAACCCGATATCGATTCGAAAAAGGCATCGGTGAAGTTTCCTGTTGATGAGCTGAGAAGGTATGGAAGGGAACCAAAGGCACTGAAGAGTATCCAGATAAAGGTCAGGATGATGTATCCCTCACGATTCCCGTATGATTTTTCCTGATAGCGAAGAGGTGTGAAGACAAGAATCCCGGTCACAAGAGTGATCAGAGCCGAGAAAAGAAGGGACTTTGCTGCCGGTTCACCGTAAACCCGCGAGATTCCTGCTGAAACCAGCATCAGAATCCCTTCAAGGATCAGAACCTGGCTGAAGACCCTGGCAATTATCCTTGAATTAACCATTGCTCTTAAGAGAAGAATTTTGACACCCTGTCGTAGGCTGAAGGCAGCGTGAACACAACTATCCTGTCATCGGGCATTATTATGGTATCTCCCGTGGCAATGAACGGAACTCCGTTCCTGGTTCCTCCTCCCACAATTGAATTTACCGGAAATTCAAGGCTTCTCAGGGTTCCTCTCGTGATCCTGGCATTCTCCGGAACATTGAATTCGATAACTTCCGCTTCAGTTCCCGTCATATACTTTACCTGTGTGACGTTGGGATTGGTTGTGTGCCTGAATATCCTGCTGGCTGCAGCAATCTTTTTATTTATGATGGTGTCGATGCCAATGTTCTCGGCAAGATTGATGTACTCCATGTTTTCAACTTCTGCTATGGTCTTCTTCACTCCCAGTTTCTTGGCCAGGAGACATGAAAGTACATTGGTCTCGGAGTTGCCTGTAACTGCCACGAAGGCATCCATGTGCGCTATGCCTTCCTGCTGAAGCAGGTCGGCATCACGGCAGTCGCCATTTATAATGAGAGTGTTCTCCAAAACATCTGAAAGAGCTTCGCATTTAAGCAGATCGGAGTCAATAAGCTTTACCTGGCTTTTATTCTGAAGATATAACGCAACATGCTTTCCTATCCTGCTTCCTCCAAGTATCATGACGCTTTTTGCCTCGAAGTTTTCCTTACCCGATGTGATCATCATATCGTCAATACCATCGACGGTGGAGAAGATAAAGACAAGATCGCCAACCCGGAACACTTCACTGCCTCTTGGTATAATTGTAATGTCGTTGCGCTTGATTGCTACCGCCCTGAACTTCTCAATATTTGTTGTAGCTGCAAGATCTATCAGCGATTTGTCGATGATGGGAGCATTCTGATCAAGCTTCTGGACATACATTGCAAGCTTTCCGCCGCAAAACTCCATGAAATCAGTGGTGCCTGTCTCATGAAGCAGGCTTAGAACCTCTCTGGCCGCTATCAGCTCAGGGTAAATCAGGGAATCGATTCCCAGCGACCGAAAGAATTCAACTATGGAATGCTCAAGATAATCGAGGTTGTCAATCCTGGCTATGGTCTTTATTGCACCAAGCCTTTTGGCAAGTATGGAAGCCGTAATATTGGTGTCTTCCAGGTGGGTAATCGCGATGAACAGATCTGTTTTCTTTTTGAGAAGCTCCCGAAGGGTATTGATCGAGGTGACAGATCCGACATAGGTGAGAACGTCCATCGTAGAACTTACCGGCTTCAGCCTTTCCTCATCGGTGTCGATAAGTATAATCTCATGATTCTCATTCGAAAGCATCTTGGCCAGGTGAGTTCCCACTTCACCGGCTCCGGCAATTATTATTCTCATAGAATCCTGATATAATTGCTTGCAAAGTAATACATATTTCAGTTAATAAGGAAATTCCTTTCAAAGCCTTCTCCTGAAAGCTCCCGAAACACTGATGTCATGGATTGTGGCAATCCTTTCCCTCTGGCTGGCAGTGATACGCGGCGAGACTGAAGCCTCCGATCCGATTACAAGAGTTTCAGGCATTATATCCGGACTGGCTTTCCGGTCAATCGAGGGGTACTTTCCCTTGAGCACCACCAGGTCGGGACGACTATTCTGCAAGAGAGAGCCGGTAAGTTTATCGCATACAAGAATCCTCTTCCCGCCGGATTCAATAAGGCATGGACCCGACAGGGTATGAACGGGATAAACTTTCAACCCCCTTGTCATGCTGTGCCTTGCAGCTTCAGGATATATCGTGTCCGACTCCGACCAGAGATTAAGCTTTCTTCCGGTCCTTACGGCAACCTGCGATTCGCTTATCCCGTTGTAGACAATAAGTTCTCCCGAATTCCTGTCGTTGATGCTTCTGACCGTGCCTGCACAGGCCAGAAGTCCAAGTGCAATAAGCGGAACCCGCAAAGGAATGGTTTGCCTGTTGAGCAACGAAAGGGTAAAAAGAAAGATAAAGACAAAAAACAGGAAGGACTCGAAGGAAATCATTCCAATGTTTTCTATTGTTGCCAGAGGCAATGAGGCTGCTTCTGCAGTGAAAAGCTCCGTTATTATTGTCAGCTTGTCCATTGCCAGGGTAAGCGGCACCGAAATAAACCTAAGGGGATATGTCAGCGGTACCAGGCAGCCGATAATCACCACCAGTGATGACAGGGGGACAATTATAATGTTGGTAAGGAGAAACCAAACCGGAAACCTGTTGAAAAGAGAAACGGTTAGGGGCAGGGTGCCTGCCTGGGCAAGTATTGTGACTGCAGCTGATTGCCAGACCTTGTCGGCCGCGTAATTTTTAAAGCGGATCTTCATATAAAAGCTTCTGTAGAAGCAGATAATGTAGATCACTGCCGCATAGGAGAGGAGGAATCCTGCATCAAACAGCATCGATGGCCGGGCTATAAGCAGTACCATGGCTGAGGCAAGCGCCGAGTTGATGCTGTTCACATCACGTTTCATGAGGCGGCCGGCCTGCAGGAATGAAAACATCAGTGCAGCCCTCAGCACCGAAGGTGTAAGCCCGGTTACAAAGGCAAAGCCCCAAAGCAGGACAACAGCAGTAAGTATTCTCAGAAATTCGAACCTTCCCCTGAGAAAGAATAGCAGGTTCATAATGAACATGCTCAGGATGACCGCGTGAAGACCTGATACGGCCATAATATGCATTACTCCCGCGTTAATGAAAATTTGTTTCTGTTCCGGATCGAGAAGGTTTTTTTCCCCAAGGGTAATGGCTGCAACAAGTCCTATCCGGTCGTCGGCAATGCCTCTCGCGGAGTACATCTCAATTATTTTTTCCCTGATAATGAGTGATTTGTATCTGAGCCCCGGTTTTTCCGGCCTTGAATGTGCCAGTATGTCTTCCCTGCCGGCAAAACTGTAATACTTTATCCCTTTGTTCTCAAGGTAGAACCTGTAGTCGAACTCGTGCGGGTTACCCCTGTTTACTACCGGAACAGGTTTACACCTCAGCCTGAGTATGTCTCCCGGTAAAAGCTTGCTGATGAAAGGATCCTTTCTGAACCATACCATCAGCGAACCTTTAAGCGGGATGGTGTCGCTTCCGTTCATAACACAGTGGAGCTTCAGTATCGCTCTCATGCTGTTTGGCTTTTCTTCGGGGTATTCTGAAAGTGTACATATGTAATGCCCTTCCTTTTGGTCAAGGGTTGACAGTTGTTTCTTTTCGATAATGCTGAGCACTAATCCGCAGAGGTAAATTGAAAGGGTCAGCAAGATTCCATAGAAATGATTTAACTGCCGTTTGTTGAATATCCGGCTTATGAAAAATCCGACGATCAGTGCAGGTGCGGAAACGGCAATCAGCCACAGGGCAGGCTTTAGAACAAGGCCTGATATGATTCCTCCGCAAAAGGGAATCACTATCCGCAGAAAGGGAATTTCTTTATTAAGCACGGTCAGCAGCTATGAGACCATTCCGAATAAAGATAGGAAAAATATTGATCTACACGAATCGATTCATCACGGATTTTATTATTAGAAATAATCCCTGCATTTTCCGTGCTCCCGATAGCTATCATCGGGACCGTGTTTTCCGTGGTTAAATTTGGGTTTCTACGGGCAGAATTTTTTTCAGGCCTTTAGTTTCTGACCGGCAAGAACGGTATTGTAGTCTGCTTCGAATTTACCCTTGCTGATTGCAGTAAGTTTACCCTTGATGAGCCTTCTTCTCAGGGGACTTACCCTGTCGGTGAAAAGAATCCCGTCGAGATGATCATATTCATGCTGCATCACCCTGGCAAGATATCCCTTGTAAACCTCATCATGGAACTCCCATTTTTCATCATAGTAAGTTATCCTGATGTGCCCTTCACGCTTTACTTCTTCCCTGAGATTGGGAATGCTAAGGCATCCTTCACCCATCAGTTCAATATCACCGCTTCTCTCAATAATCCTGGCATTGATGAAAATCTTCTTAAAACCGGCCATCTCAGGTTCATCTTCTGCAAGCGGCTCACCGTCAATAACAAATAACCTTATCGATTTACCGATCTGGGGAGCGGCAAGACCAAGGCCTTCAGACCTGTAAAGAGTCTCAAACATGTCAGCAATAAGCTGATCCAGATCAGGATAATCCCTGTCAATGTCTTCCGCCACCTTTCTCAGAACCGGATGTCCGTATATTACTATCGGGTAAACCATGATTGTCGTAAATATATTAAATATCTGTTTTAAATGTCAGCATTTTTTATCCCTTGTGCCCCGCGCCTTGTGTCCCGCGCCCCGCGCCCCGTGCCCTGTATCATTTTTTCCTGTCGAGGAAAGACTGCAGTATTATTGCCGCACTTATCTTATCCACCATTGCCTTGTTGCTTCTCTGTTTTTTTTTCACACCTCCCTCTATCATTGCATTGAATGCCATCCCGGAGGTAAACCTTTCGTCAACAAGATGAACCGGTATTTCCGGAAAGGCCTTATTCAGTTTCCTGATAAAGGGATTTATGTGATTGACAACTTCACTGGCCTGGTTGTTCATGGTACGGGGGTATCCGACAATAAATCCGTCGATGGTTTCGGTTTTAAGGTATTCTTTAAGGAATTCCCCGAATTCATGATTTCTGACTGTCGTCAGGGGAGAGGCAAAGATGTTCAGGGGATCGGAAACTGCTACTCCTATCCTTTTGGTCCCGAAATCTATGCCCATTAATCTTCCCATGGCAAGAATCCAAAAAAGAAGGTATCTCTTTCAAGATACCTTCCTTATGATTAGCTGTTTTTTATTCTTTGGCTGCCGGTTCATAAACCATTGCAGCAAGCCTCTGGTATGTCTTGTATCTCCATTTTGCATTCTCCTCGGCTTTCTTGAAAAGTATCTCTGCCTGATCGGGGAATGTCTGTATGAGAGATGTGTAACGTACTTCCGACCTCAGGAACTCCTGGAACTTGCTCCAGTCGGGTTCTTTTGAATCGAGGATGAAAGGATTCTTTCCTTCCTCTTCAAGAAGCGGATTATACCTGTACAGATGCCAGTAACCGGCTTCCACTGCAAATTTCTGCTGTGCCTGGGTCTTGCCCATACCATTCCTGATACCATGATTGATACATGGAGAATAGGCAATGATCAGCGAGGGACCCGGATAAGCTTCAGCTTCCTTAAGCGCCCTCAGGAACTGGTTGTTGTTTGCGCCCATGGCTACCTGAGACACATAAACGTATCCATAGCTCATTGCCATCTGTCCCAGATCTTTCTTGCGGATCTTTTTACCCGATGCTGCAAATTTTGCAACTGCTCCGGCAGGTGTTGCTTTGGATGCCTGTCCACCGGTATTTGAATATACCTCGGTGTCGAGCACGATTACATTCACGTCTTCGCCGGAGGCAAGAACATGGTCAAGGCCTCCGTAACCGATGTCGTATGCCCATCCGTCACCTCCGATGATCCAGTGGGATTTCTTTATCAGATATTGCTTCAGGCTGAGTATTTCAGCAGTTATATCAGTCTTATCCTTACTGCAGGCTTCAATAACTTTTTCAGAAGCAGTTCTGGATGCTTCGGCGTTGTTTTTGTCCCTCAGCCATTCTTCGAATGCGGCTTTGGTCTCTTCTTTTACCGATCCGGCTGCTATGGCTTCTTCCATCCTCAGTTTAATTCTCTCGCGCATCTTGCCTGTTCCCAGTGCAAGCCCTAATCCGAATTCGGCATTGTCCTCGAAGAGCGAGTTTGCCCAGGCCGGGCCGCGTCCCATTTTGTTATGGGTATATGGCATCGACGGAGCCGATCCGCTGTATATGGAAGAACATCCGGTCGCGTTGCTTGCTATCATACGGTCGCCGAAAAGCTGGGTTATGGCTTTGAGATACGGTGTTTCACCGCAGCCTGCACATGCACCCGAAAACTCGAACAATGGCTGTGCGAACTGACTGTTCTTGACATTCTGGAACTTGTCAACCACATTATCCTTGTAACCAACCTTATCGTGAAGGTAATTCCAGCGGGTGGTTTCCTCCATCTGACTTTCAAGAGGCTTCATGATAAGGGCCTTGTTTTTGGCCGGACATACATCAGCGCAGTTGCCGCAGCCTGTACAGTCGAGAACACTGACCTGCATCCTGAACCTGTAGGCTTTGAGTGCGCCGGGAATACCCTGAATTGTTTTTGTACCCTCGGGAGCATTTGCCAGTTCTTCTTCGGTAAGAAGGAAAGGACGAATGGCTGCATGAGGACAAACATATGAGCACTGGTTACATTGTATACACTCATCGGGCTGCCATTCTGGAACATTAACCGCGATACCGCGCTTTTCGTAGGCACTGGTGCCCGAAGGGAAGGTTCCGTCTTCTCTTCCAACAAACGTGCTGACAGGAAGATCGTCACCCTTGAGGGCGTTGATGGGTTCCATCACTTCACGGATGAATTCAGGTATATCCCTGGTGTCTTTCTGCTTCTTAATTTCAATTTGTGCCCATTCGGCAGGTATCTCAACCCTGGTAACGCCGCTTCCCCTGTCGACAGCCGCGTAGTTCATTTTGACAACTTCATCACCCTTTCTTCCATAGCTCTTGTAAATGAATTTCTTCATTTCATCTTCTGCTTTTTCATAGGGGATGACATTTGCCACCTTGAAGAATGCCGCCTGCATAATAGTGTTGGTCCTCGTTCTGAGTCCAATCTCAGCTGCAATGTCGGTAGCATTTATAATATAGAAATCGATATCGTTCTCTGCAAGGTATTTCTTCATATGGTCGGGAAGGCGTTCCTTGGTCTCCTCTGCATCCCATATCGAGTTCAGAAGGAAAGTTCCACCTTTCTTAAGACCTTTCAGCATGTCGTATTTGTCAATGTATGAAGGCACGTGGCAGGCAACAAAATCAGGTGTGTTTACATAATACGGCGAGCGTATGGGTGAGTCGCCGAAACGAAGATGCGATATGGTGATACCGCCCGACTTCTTGGAGTCGTATGCAAAATACGCCTGACAATATTTGTCGGTCGTTTCACCTATTATCTTGATGGAGTTTTTGTTGGCTCCAACTGTTCCGTCGGATCCCAGACCATAGAACTTGGCTGAAAAGGTTCCTGCCGGAGAAACATTGATTTCAGGAAGAACAGGAAGTGAAGTGAAACTTACATCATCAACGATACCAACAGTGAAGTGATGCTTCGGTTCCTTCAATTTCATATTCTCGAATACCGAGAGGATCTGGCTCGGTGTGGTATCCTTTGAACTCAGTCCGTAGCGGCCTCCGATGATTAATGGTTTCTTGTCAGTAGCGTAGAACAGGTCAACTATGTCGAGGTAAAGAGGTTCTCCCGGTGCTCCCGGCTCTTTCGCCCTGTCGAGCACTGTTATTTTCTTAACAGACTTCGGAAATACATCGAAGAAATATTTTGAGGAGAAGGGACGGTAAAGATGAACAGTTAAAAGACCAACTTTTTCTCCTTTTGCCCTCAGGTGATCAATTACTTCCTTGGTTGTTTCGGTAACGGAACCCATTGCAACAATAATGTTCTCTGCTTCAGGATCACCGTAATATGTGAAAGGCTTGTACTCTCTTCCGGTAAGCCTGGTTATTTCAGCCATGTATGAATTGACAATGTCGGCAACAGGCTCATAAAACTTGTTTATAGCTTCTTTGGCCTGGAAGAAGATATCAGGGTTCTGGGCAGTTCCCCTCATTACCGGATGTTCGGGGTTGAGTGAATTATTCCGGAATCTTGCAACTGCATCCCAGTCGATGAGCTTCTTCATGTCTTCCATGCTGATAGCTTCAATCTTCTGAATTTCATGGGAAGAACGGAAACCGTCGAAGAAATGAACGAAGGGTATTCTTGATTTGATAGCTGTCAGGTGAGCAACACCGGCAAGGTCCATAATCTCCTGTACGCTGCCGCTTGCAAGGAATGCAAAGCCTGTCTGCCTGGTAGCGTATATGTCACTGTGATCGCCGAATATTGAAAGTGAATGCGCGGCGATAGTCCTGGCACTGACGTGCAATACTCCGGGGAGAAGCTCAGCTGCTATCTTGTACATGTTAGGAATCATCAGTAGGAGACCCTGGGAGGCGGTAAAGGTGGAAGCAAGCGCTCCGGTCTGCAGGGCACCATGCAAGGCACCGGCAGCTCCGCCTTCCGACTGCATCTCGACAACCCTGACCGTCTCACCGAATATGTTCTTCAATCCGTTGGCAGCCCATTCGTCAATATACTCGGCCATTGTCGATGATGGTGTGATAGGATATATGCAAGCGACTTCGCTAAACATATATGCAATATGCGATGCAGCCTGATTGCCATCGCATGTAATGAACTTTTTCTTTCCCATGTTATTGAATAATATGTTTAATTAAATATGATTTTCAAACGAAAGTGCAAAGTTACAAAATTTTCCGGTTGTTATCCGCCGTTCATTGAAATCAGGAACTCCTCATTCGACTTGCTCTGCAGCAGCCTGTCGCGCAGGAATTCCATTGCTTCCACACCGTTCATGTCCGTAAGATAGTTTCTGAGCACCCATATCTTTTGAAGCATGTTCTTGTTGAGGAGGAGATCCTCACGCCTTGTGCTGGAAGCCGGAATGTCAATAGAGGGGAATATTCTTCTGTTCGAGAGCTTCCTGTCGAGCTGAAGCTCCATGTTGCCCGTACCCTTGAATTCTTCAAAGATCACATCGTCCATCTTTGATCCGGTCTCGGTAAGAGCGGTGGCAATGATGGTGAGCGATCCTCCGTTTTCGATGTTCCTGGCTGCACCGAAGAAACGCTTCGGTTTATGAAGAGCATTCGAATCGACACCACCTGACAATACCTTGCCCGAAGCCGGTGCCGTGGTGTTGAACGCTCTTGCAAGCCTGGTGATCGAGTCGAGCAGTATTACAACATCATGACCGCATTCAACAAGTCTCTTTGCCTTTTCAAGAACTATGTTGGCAATACGGCAATGCCTTTCAGCAGGCTCATCAAAGGTGGAGGCAATGACTTCAGCCTTCACGTTGCGGGCCATGTCGGTCACTTCTTCAGGCCTCTCGTCAATAAGCAGAATCATAAGGTAAACTTCGGGATGATGCTTTGCTATTGCATTGGCAATCTCCTGAAGCAGTATCGTCTTACCGGTCTTTGGCTGGGCAACTATCAGTCCTCTCTGTCCTTTGCCTATAGGGCAGAACATATCGATAACCCGAACTGACAGAGAGCCTTCGCCCGGAGTGCATAATGTGAATTTCTCGTTGGGAAAAAGGGGAGTGAGAAAATCGAAGGGTACCCTGTCGCGGATGAAGTCGGGACTCCTTCCGTTGATCTCGTCAACCTTTATAAGCGGGAAATACTTCTCTCCTTCCTTGGGAGGACGTATCGAACCCATGATGGTATCGCCTGTCTTCAGGCCAAAAAGCTTGATTTGTGACTGCGAAACATAGATATCATCGGGAGAGTTCAGATAGTTGTAATCGGGCGATCTGAGAAAACCATATCCGTCGGGCATTATCTCGAGGACCCCCGTGTTATATACTATACCTTCGAATTCGTATGGTTTTTCCTTTTTATCCTCTTTCACGGGCTGCACTTCAGGTGCCTGCTCCTTGACGGCCGGTTCGGTTATTATCTCATCGACGGTGTTAGCCGGGGATTTGCTTTCTTCAATGAGAGGAGCGTCATCACCCAGGGGAATAGTGTTGTCAACAATCGCCTCGGATTTCTTTTCTTCCCTGGGCGGAGTTTTCTTTTCAAATGAAGACTTTCCGTCTTTCCTGTCGCGGAAATTCTGATCACGCTGCTGCCACTTCTGTGGCCTGACTTCTTCTTTAGGCTTCTCAGCGGTTTTGGGAAGATCAGGCTTTTCTTCGCTTCTTTCAGGCCGGCGTTCATATTCCCTGCGCTCGCCCGGAGCCGTTTCAGGTATTCTGACTCCTTCAGGAGAAACTGAAATGACCGATTCAGCAGCCCGGGCCGGCGCCGGCTTGACAGTCCGGGGCCTTTTCCCCCTCCTCTGAACCTGTTTTTCCTTTTGCTGAACGGGATGGTCGGGAGTCTTGCCTGAAGCTTTATTTTCCTGAATACTGACTTTCTTTTTTTCAGTGGCTTCAATTGCCTGTTGATCAAGAATTTTATATATCAGATCCTGCTTTTTTAAAGACTCCGGCCTTTTGATTTTAAGTCCTTTAGCTATCTCCCGCAATTCGGGCAGCAGCTTACTGCTTAACTCAAGAATGTCATACATGATTAAAATAGAATGTAGATAAAGAGATTTTAATGTTTGTTATCGGATAACCAGACTAGTAAATGAATCTGAGCCGGCGAGAAAACCGGCACAATAATAGCAAAATAAATAATAATCCCAATGATTATATAAAAAAGATTCGTAAAAAAATAAACTGGATATTATCAGGATAACTCACTTCTGTAAATAAAAGTGCGTAAAAATAATTCTTTTATGGGGATTTTACAAAAATATTTTTCATGTATTGATTTTTTAGTTGAATTTTTTATTAAAATTGTGTCTGATCCCTCTGTTTGGTAATTAACTGTCTTTTTCCGGTGGCAATGCGTCAGCTTAAAATATCAAAGCAGGTCACTAACCGTGATACCCCGTCCCTTGACAAATATTTACAGGAGATTGGAAAGGTTGATCTTATCGGCCCGGAGGAAGAAGTTGCACTTGCAAGAAGGATAAAACAGGGTGATTCCGAAGCCCTCGCCAAACTGGTCAGGGCAAACCTCAGGTTCGTCGTTTCGGTAGCCAAGCAGTATCAAAACCAGGGCATGAGTCTGCCCGACCTTATCAACGAAGGCAACATGGGTCTTATGAAGGCTGCCCGGCGCTTCGACGAGACAAGAGGTTTCAAATTCATCTCCTATGCCGTATGGTGGATCAGGCAGTCAATCCTTCAGTCGCTGGCTGAACAGACAAGGATAGTCAGACTTCCAGTAAACAAAATCGGATCAATAAACCGGATAAACAAGGCTTTTGCCAGGCTCGAACAGGAATTCGAGAGGGAACCTTCGTCGCAGGAGATCGCCGATTTGCTCGAAATGATTCCGGAAGATGTCAAGGAATCACTGAAAACAAACCACCGTACAATAAGCATGGATGCCCCGATAAGCAACGAGGACGAGAACAATATGTACGATGTGATGCAAAATACCGATGCCGCGAGTCCCGATAAAAACCTGATAAAAGAATCCCTCGCCTGGGAAATCGAACGTGCACTGAACACCCTCTCGAAAAGGGAGGCAAAAGTCCTGAAACTATATTTCGGCCTGGGAATGAAACATCCCTACACCCTTGAGGAAATAGGAGAGGAACTGAACCTTACACGCGAAAGAGTGCGCCAGATCAAGGAAAGGGCACTAAAAAGGATACAGTACACCACGAGATGCAAAATCCTGAAGACCTACCTGGGTTAGTTTTTTGTTCCTATATTTGCTTAAAACCGCTTTCATGAACCACCTTGTTTCACCTTCATTGCTTGCAGCTGATTTTCTTAACCTTGGCAAGGATATCCGAATGCTGAACAGGAGCCATGCCGACTGGATACACTGTGATATTATGGACGGAATGTTCGTCCCCAACCTTTCTTTCGGACTTCCTGTCGTGGAGCATATAAAAAAGATTGCCGAAAAGCCGCTTGATGTTCACCTGATGATAATGGATCCCGACAGGTATTTGTCGCGCTTTCGTGATGCCGGGGCAGATATCCTTACAGTCCAGTATGAGGCATGCACTCATCTTCACAGGACAGTCTCGGAGATCCGCAGACTTGGAATGAAGGCCGGCGTGGCAATCAATCCCCATACTCCGGTATCCCTGCTTCAGAATATACTTCCATCTATAGATATGGTACTGATCATGACTGTAAACCCGGGATTCGGGGGACAGTCATTCATCGGTGAAAGCTTTGTAAAGATAAGGGAGCTATCGGAGATGACAGGCAGGGGAGGCTACAATGTCATGATCCAGGTCGACGGTGGGGTGGATACCGGCAATGCCCGCGAACTTGTTGAGGCGGGAGTGAATGTTCTGGTCGCGGGCAATGCCGTGTTCGCTTCTCCCGATCCTGAGGAAGCTATCAGAAAACTGAAGCTTTTTGCTGAATAGGCAAGCCGGATTATCTATCTGCCTGTTTCCCGCTCAATGTGCGATATGATCTCGCTTATATTACCGGGGTGAAACCAGGTAATGCCGCTGTCCCTGTTCCACCAGGTCATCTGTCGTTTGGCATATCTCCTGCTGTTTCGTTTAATCAGCTCAATAGCTCTTTCCCTTGAGATCCTGCCTTCAAAAAAGTCGAACAACTCACTGTACCCGACACTCTTGAGCGGGCTAAGTCCGCGTAATTCAAATAATCCGCGGGCTTCTTCCTCCAGCCCGTCTTCCATCATCCGGTCAAGCCTTGAATTGATCCTTTCATAAAGTTCATTCCTCTCCCTGACAAGCCCGACTTTTATTATACTGAAATCCCTTTCAACGCTTCTGTGTGTAAGGAATTCCGAATATTTCCTGCCTGTGCTTTCAAAAATCTCCAGAGCCCTTATGATCCGTTGATGATTCCTGAGGTCAACCCGGGAGTAATAATCCGGATCGGTCAGCCGCAGATCGGTCCTGAGGCTTTCGATCCCTTCAGCCCGGTATTTCTCGTTGAGTTTTTTCCTGACAGCCGGATCCGTATCCGGAATATCATCGATCCCCCTGCAAACGGCGTCAATGTATAATCCAGAACCTCCGGTCATCAAGGTTGCCCCGCTTCGGTTGAAAAGGGAGGGAAGCAGTGCAAGTACATCTCTTTCGTAAAGGCTTGAACTGTAATAGTCCCTGATAGAAATGAATTGTATGAAATGGTGTTTTACCCGTGCCAGGAGAGCAGGCTCCGGAACAGCTGTTCCTATCGTCATTTCCCTGTAGAACTGCCTTGAATCGGACGAAATGATTTCAATTCCGAAATGAGAGGCGATCTCAACGGCAATATCACTTTTGCCGACTCCCGTCGGGCCAAGCAAAACTATAAGGAAATTATTCATTCAACTCCGGTAGGCGAAGACTAATCGTCTTCGTCAAGAGCCTGGGAACTGTCGAAACCTGACAGGGGATCATCATCATCATCATCGAGGAAGAATTCGTCATCGTCGTCATCATCATCATCATCGTCCGAAACAATGATGTTGTTGTACAGTTTGCGCGAACTGCTTCCAAAAACAACCTGCTTGGGAGGAATTCCCTTTGAATTGGTGCATATCGGGTAATCGCGGTCATCAATTTCCTCGGCCTCCCCGGTGCATTCCACGAACAGGGCCCTGTCATTGAAGAAATCGAAAACATAAAGCAATTTCTGGTTCTTGCGGAAGATTATCTCTTCCAGGATCGCTGAATCCATGGTCGATGAACCCGTTCCCATATCGAAAAGAGTGAACTCTTCTTCCTTCTCCCAGTTGTCGGTGGAAAGATAGAATGAAGCCATCTGTGATTTGTCATATTCAAGCTCTTCCTGAATAACATTATGAAAATCCAATAAAGTATGCGAGTCAAGGAATTCAAATTCCCTCACAAATGACTCATCTTCATCCGATAATACAACAAATTTATATACCATATCCTGTTGTGATTCGATTGCTGCAATATAATATTTTTTACATTACAATATCTCTGATCAATTTTTTTTTAGAAGAAATTCAAGAGTGTCAACACCGTCTGCATAATCCCACAGTTCAGGCATCTGAGTCCTTCCGAAAGGGGTGTGGTTCCTGCCGGCAATGCACTGGATACTGTCTCTTAAAAGTTCTGTTTCCCTGATAACGGCGTCGGTTGAATTATAGTATTCATAATGAAGCACTGAAACCGGCGAGGCAAGCCTGCTGTCATCGCGGCAAAGCAGGAAGCCGGTGTCAATGTATTTATCCCTGTTCACTATGAGGATGGCCTTGTTGTAATCGTAATTGTTCGCGTACTTGTTGTGATTGATCAGATAAGCGTATTCGCTCCATGATTCCGCCAGGGCTTTTACATCATATCCCTCAGGCACCCAAATCTTTGATACGCTCCTGCAGCCCAGGCCGAAATACAGAAAGATATCGTCCCCCAGCCCTGAAAGCTCCGCGCCCGTCTCATTCCCTTCGATTATGCCGATGCTGTTCCTGTTCCTCCGGATGATATGGGGATATTTCCCGAAATAATACTCAAAGTATCTTGATGAATTGTCGCTCCCCGTGGCTATAACCGCATCAAATTCCTTCAGCAGCCCGTCGGTGAATATGATCCTTTCCCTGAATAAAGGGTTGATATCACCCAGGATATCACCTATAAAGACTATCAGGTCCGGATCCTTTGAACTGGTCCTGACAATTATCCTGTTGCCCGAGATCAGAACAGAAAGGAAATCATGAAAACCAACAAGCGGGATATTCCCTGCCATGATAACGGCCACATCCCGGGGCCGCGACTGTTCTTCAAGTGCCGGATATCTTTCCGTCCATTTCAGCAGTTTATTGTAGCTGAGTGCTTCAGCGACAGTTCTGAGTGCAAATTCCACATTCCGCGGGGTGAACCAGCCGTTCCGGAATTGCTGGTTTTGAATAAGTTTTTCCAGCTGCTCCCCGTATTTCCCTTTTTTCCCCCCGAGAGAATCCCTGATGATCTGTCCCAGTTCGGAAAAGCTTTCTATCCTTTCAGCAAGTGTCATTGTTAAATGGTATGAGAAAGCAAATTTATCAAATACAGCGAAACAACGACAGGTTTTCTTATTCAAGCCTGTTTCTGCAAACCGGGAATTATAAATAAGGAAGCAATAAACTTATTCCCCCAGGTTATGGCAAACTCAGCCAGTGATCACGGTTGTGCTGAAATACAGTTATTTAAGGGCAAAACTGACAGGTACCATGAACCAGACAGGGACAGGTTTTCCACCCTGGCGACCCGGTTGGAAACGGGGAAGCGCGCTTACAACCCTTATTGCTTCTGCATCCAGATCAGGGTCGACTGCCTTGAGGACGCTTACCAGGCTCGTCCTGCCTTCTTCGTCAATGCAGAATCGGACAATGACTTTTCCCTCTATGCCTGCTTTCTTTGCCGATTCGGGGTAGTTTATGTTATCAGCAAGAAACTTCAGAAGGGCCATTTCGCCTCCCGGGAACATTGGCATCTCTTCGACCACGACATATGGTTCGGTGTCTGATTTTTCCTGCACCTCAGCCCTGGTGTCGGAAACAGGCGAAGCAGGGGGGGCCATTTCTTGCTGTGTTACACGGGTATGGCTGTTCTGTTCCGTGCAGGTGGAGAATGCAAGCAGAACAAAAGCCGTGACAGGTATGACTATCAATAGTTTCAGATTCGCGAGTGAGCGCGTGGGCTTCTTCGACATCATCATCATCCGTTGTTTTACCATAGAGGGGTTCGCGAAACTATTTGAAATCCTGAATACCCGCGATTTGAAAACCTGATTCAGAAGTATCTTCTGGTAATCATTTACTGAGGCCCCCTCGCTTATGCATTCCTGATCGGCCTGATATTCATGGACTGCCCGGAGTGACTTTTTAAAAAGATAAATGGCCGGGTTGAACCACTGAAGAACCTTGACTAACTCAATGAAAATTATGTCGGTGGAGTGATTATGCCTTAGGTGATTTTGCTCGTGGCGTATTATTTCATCCTCTTCACGTTGTGTCAGACCGTCGCTGACAAATATGTGACCAAGGGCTGAAAAACCCGATGTCCTAAGCCCCTGCAGCCTTATAAGGTTCGAGTTGCCGCTCCTTTTCCTGACGATAAGTAATATCAGTTCTGCCAGGTCGACGGCAAATTTCGCAAGGAAAAACAGAAGCCCTGCCACATATATAATACTTACCCATTTAATGATAACTGAAACCGGAACGACAGCATTTCCGACCGGGCTTGTTGCGCTTTCGCCGCCCGTGATGGAAAGATCGGAAAGAAATTTCCCGGTATCAATAAAATTCAGGGGTTTGCTCGTGTGCACTGTGATCAGCGGAAGAACTATTGACGCAAGAACAGAAAGAATGATGAATGCCCTGTTCCGGCTGTGCATAGTATCGCGGTGAAGGAATATCCGGAATACCAGATAAAACGATGCAAGGTAAACTGCAGTTTTGACCGTGTAAATTAATAGTGGGTTCATATCTCAGAATTTTGTTTTTTGATTTCTTGTTCCATAATCCGCATTATCTCACCCATCTCCGCAACCGAAATACCCTTCTCCCGGGCAAAAAAACTTACCATTTTTTCGAAGGAGTTAGAAAAATAGTTCTTTACGAAATTGTTGAGGTGAGCTTTTGAGTAATCGCTCTTCGAAATGAGGGGAAAATACTCATGAGTCCTGCCATAGGCCTTGTGCGACACAAAGCCCTTGTCCTGAAGTATCCTTACAATTGTGCTTACCGTGTTGTATGCCGGTTTGGGTTCGTCAATATGCTCAAGAATATCCTTGACAAATCCTTTTTTGATTTTCCAGAGGATTTGCATTACCTGTTCCTCTGCACGTGTTAGTTCTCTCATGTTTTTCTGTCGTTTAATGTTTTTCGGCTTCTTTCAGCCAATAAACCGAAATCCCTTTCTGCAAATATAAAACGAATAACTTAGTTTTGCAACTAAACAGTTAATTATATTTGATGTTTTTTTGACCAATTGAAAAAAAATGTACTTTTATTTTTTTGGAGCAGATAAAGAACTGAGGAAATGAATCTGGTAAAACGCATCGGGATTTTCAAGGATAATCTTAAGATTGCTGTCAGGGCAATCAGGTCGAATAAGGTGAGGGCTGTCCTTACTATGTGCATTATAGCCTTCGGAATAATGGCTCTTGTCGGTATACTTACTGCTATTGATGCTATCAAGTCGTCGCTCACTTCCCAGTTTACTCTGATGGGCGCCAACTCCTTCACAATTACCTCGCGCGGCATGAACATTCAGGCAGGCAATGATAGGCAGAGGATGCGAAATCACTCGACCATCACCTACAGGCAGGCTATGGAGTTCAGAAAGACGTTCAACGAACCGGCCTGGGTATCTATTTCCTTTAACGCGACTTCAATGTCGACTGTTAAATATGGTTCGGAGGAGACCAACCCGAATGTCAGTCTGGTTGGCGTTGATGAGAATTACCTGGCAGTATCGGGTTATGAAATAGAAAGAGGAAGGAATTTCAGTCCTGATGATATCGAAATGAACAGGCGGCTGGTACTCCTGGGGTCGGATATTGTTTCGAATCTTTTCCCAACAGGGCTCGATCCTGTTGGTCAGGATGTATCGCTTGCCGGACTTAAGCTTCAGGTTGCCGGCGTTCTCAAAAGCAAAGGAGCCAGCCAGATGTCGGACGACAATATCTGCCTGATGCCTGTTTCGACAGCAAGACAGTATTTTTCACGGCCAAACATGAACTTCAACATTACTATAATGCCGCTGAACCCTGTCAATCTGGATGTTCTGACAGGACAGGCCGAAGGTGTGTTCAGGATTGTCCGGAACCTGGCTCCCAAAGACGAGTCCGATTTCAATATAGTGAAAAGCGATACCATTCTTAATATGCTTCTCAAGAATATAAGGTATGTCACCCTTGCCGCCACTCTCATCGGAATTATCACCCTTTTCGGAGCTGCAGTCGGCCTGATGAACATCATGCTTGTCTCGGTAACTGAACGGACCCGTGAAATAGGGGTGAGGAAAGCCGTGGGAGCAAAGCCCAAAACAATAAAATTCCAGTTCCTTTTTGAATCGATACTGATAGGCCAGATGGGAGGGATTTTCGGTATTATCCTTGGAATAATAATTGGCAACGCGGTATCCACGATGCTACGGTCAAGTTTCGTAGTTCCATGGCTGTGGGTTTTCATGGGAATACTGGTTTGCTTTATTGTCGGGGTCGTCTCAGGATACGCCCCGGCAGTAAAGGCTGCCAATGTTGATCCTATTGAGGCTCTCCACTACGAATAGGGCGGGAGAGAAACAAAACAGGAGGAAAGCTTTATTTTCCTCCTGTTTTTATTATATATAAGGTACTGTTATTTATTTAACAGTGTCCATATGGGCTACCAGGTCGAGAAGCTTGCATGAATAACCCCATTCATTGTCGTACCAGGCTACTATTTTTACGAAATTGTCATTAAGCGCTATACCTGCCTTGGCATCGAAGACAGAGGTGCGCGGATCACCCATGAAATCGCTCGAAACAACGTCTTCCTCGGTATATCCCAGGATTCCTTTAAGAGGTCCTTCCGAAGCATCTTTCATTGCTTTCTTAATATCCTCGTACGATGCTGCCTTTTCAAGACGGCAGGTAAGATCGACAACCGATACGTTGAGGGTGGGAACCCTGAAAGCCATTCCTGTCAGTTTTCCCTTAAGCTCGGGGATAACCTTTGTTACAGCTTTGGCTGCGCCGGTCGAAGAGGGAATGATGTTGCCCGATGCTGCACGGCCGCCTCTCCAGTCCTTGCTCGACGGTCCGTCAACTGTTTTCTGGGTGGCCGTGGTTGCATGAACGGTTGTCATAAGACCTTCAACGATTCCAAACTTGTCGTTAAGAACCTTTGCTACCGGTGCCAGGCAGTTGGTGGTACAGGAAGCGTTTGATACAAACTGCATGTCGGCCGTGTACTTCTCCTGGTTCACTCCCATAACGAACATCGGGGTGTCGTCTTTCGAAGGACCTGACATTACAACGTGCTTTGCTCCGGCCTTGATATGGCCCATGGCGGCCTCTTTGGTGAGGAAAAATCCTGTACATTCAAGTACATAGTCGGCACCGACTTCATTCCACTTCAGGTTGGCGGGATCTTTCTCGGCCGTTACACGGATGCTCTTCCCGTTAACCACCAGTTTGCCGTCCTTCACTTCAATCGTACCGTCAAACCTGCCATGCATGGTGTCGTACTTGAGCATGTATGCAATGTAATTCACGTCGAGGAGGTCATTTATACCAACAATATCAATATCATTCCTCTTACAGGCAGCCCTGAAAGCCAGTCGGCCAATCCTGCCAAAGCCATTGATTCCAACTTTAATCTTTGACATAACTATATCATTAAGGGTTAATAATTTTTAAACGCACGAAGATACGGAATTTTTTCGTGGAAACGACCGCATGTTAATAATTTGCAGGAGCTCTCTTCCTTCTGAAGATATAGGATATTTTGTTGGTCTCGGGATTCAAGGGATCAATAACCAACCCGAATCTGTAACTTACAAACAATGAGAAATATATAGCTTTGTTATCGGCGGTTGCCATAATCGGGATTTCCTGGGGGTAAGCAGTAAGGACAAGCCCGGCTTCAACAGCATGAATAATTTTTTCTTCCTTGCTGTACTCAAAACTAAGGCCTCCCTTGCCGTAAACACCGGGAATGAGTTTCATTTCACTGAGGCCTTTTGTGAAAGAGGCCCTGCTGTATATGTCGTAGGGCGGATGTGTAATGACATCCAGCTTTTCTTCCACTATTTGAAACTCGTAGTTCGATACAGGGTAAAGGACTTTGTAATATATGGGTTTGTAGATCGCCAGGGATGGCCCTCCGGAAATGAAGTACCTCACGGCAACACCTCCCAGATCGGCTTTATGGAACATCTCGTGCTGGAAACCGTAGCTGCCCCTTAGATAAAATGGGAAATTCATTTTCCCGTAAACAAAAGTGCCGGGCGTCTGGTAATAGGGATTTCTATCCCTGTATTCCTTGGGATGCTTGATGGTTCCCGTTTCAATCTCGAAATATTTTTTATTCCGGTAATTGAGCCTCTTCGCTTCACGGAAGCTTATGCCGAAACCATCGGAATTGAGCAGAAACCCGAACGATCTCTCATTTCTGAAGAAAATCTTCTGCTGCTCGTCAATTTCACCCTGTCCGAATAAGGGAATAATGCCAAGTCCAACAAAAAAAATAATAAGCAGCTTCTTCATTGCCATATGCTAACTCACAGGACCAGAAACCAGGCTAATACGATTTTCAGCCGATGTTCCCTGCCTGCTCCGTCTTAGCTTCAGCATATGCCGGGCACGCTTTTTTATTGCAGGCTCCGGCAAAAATTGCAGTGATCACACAGACGAGCAGGATTACAGCAAACTTCTTCATAAAACCTTGCTTTTAATATGACACAAAAGTAAAACAATCATTTAATAAACAACTTCCATGCCGGAATATTTTGTTCGCAAAAAGAAATACAAACAAATTATGACATGGTTTTGTACCATATACAAAACATATTTTTTGCATTTTTGTTGTATGAATCACATGATCATTTGTGATGAAGGAACTATTAATCATATTATTATTAGCAGTATTCATGAGCATGAACTCTTTTTCACAGGAGAAGCTTTCGTACAACAGGCTGTCGGAACAGGAAGCTCGGGTAATTGAAAAGAAAGGAACGGAAGCACCCTTCACCGGCAAATATAACGATCATAGCGCCAGGGGCAGTTATATCTGCAAAAAATGCGGAGCAGTCCTGTATAAATCTTCTTCCAAATTTAATTCCGGCTGCGGCTGGCCCAGTTTCGACGATGAAATTGAAGGAGCTGTCAACAGGTTTCCCGATCCTGACGGGAGAAGAACTGAAATAGTATGTGCCGCCTGCGGAGCTCATCTCGGACATGTTTTCACGGGTGAGCACTTTACCGCGAAAAATATCAGGCATTGCGTCAATTCAGTCTCTCTCGATTTTGTTCCGTCGGAACTTGAACCCGGGAGGTACGGAACTGCAGTGTTTGCAGGCGGCTGCTTCTGGGGGGTTGAGTATTTTCTCCAGAAGGCTCCAGGTGTAGTTTCCGTCACTTCGGGCTTTATGGGGGGACATGTAAGAAATCCCTCATACCATGAGGTCTGTACCGGGAAAACTGGTCACGCGGAAGTGGTAAAGGTGATTTATAACCCGAAACTTACATCGTATGAAACACTCCTCAAGCTTTTCCTTGAAATTCACGATCCCACCCAGGTGGGCGGCCAGGGACCGGATGTCGGCGACCAGTACAGGTCGGAGATCTTTTATATGAATGATGAGCAGAAACAGCTTGCTGTCAAATACATCGGAATTCTTAAATCGAAAGGTCTCAGGGTTGCCACAGCCATAACAGAGGCTTCCGAGTTCTGGGATGCAGAGGATTATCATCAGGACTACTATTTTAAGAACGGAAAAACGCCCTACTGTCACGGCTATACAAAAAGATTCTGAACGGGGAATCCATTCATCGGATAAAAATGAAACAGCCTATGCTTTCAAGTATCACCGGGGCCATTGACAACAGTACTATACTGATTTCAGTTATTGTACTGCTTGTTGTAGTGCTGACCGCCGGTTATTTCCTGCTTCGCCGGAAGCGAAAATAAAAACCGGCAGCCTTTTTGTCAGGCTGCCGGTATATTGTTTAAAGCGGAACTTTTTCTGCCCGGCTTTCAGTCCGGCTTTCAGTCCGGTTTCAGATACTGATCCAGACGTTGCCTTTTTTGTTTGATTCAACAACGGCGTGAATGAATTTCATTCCCCTGACCCCGTCGTGAACCGTCGGAAACTCACCGGGATTGAATTTTTCTCCCCTTATCGATTTCGCGGTTCCCTTATAGATGTTGGCAAGAGCTTCATAGATACCCTCGGGATGCCCGGAAGGCATCGTGTGGCTTTCCTCGGCCAGTTTCTCATTGTAACCGTGTGCAGGCTTGTATATCCTGGTGGGTTCGGTGTCGCTCAGCATATAAAGGTAATTCGGGTCTTCCTGACTCCATTTCAGACTGGCCTTCGATCCGTAAATGGCAATTGTCAGTCCATTCTCCTCGCCTCCGCATACCTGGCTGGACCTGATGACTCCCTTCAGCTTTCCCCCGAACCTGAGAAGAACTGTACCGTCAAGGTCAAGACTTATATCATCCTTTACACTGCTCAGGTCCGACAGGATCTCCTTTATTTCGAGTCCCGTGGTGTATTCAATCAGGTTGAAGGCATGAACCCCTATGTCGCCCATGCAGCTGCTTACCCCGGCATGTTTGGGATCGAGCCTCCATACACCGGTGATCCTGCTGTCGGTGCCATGGATGATTGAATTGATCCATCCCTGGTAGTACTGTGCATCAATGCGTTGTATTGTTCCCAGCACTCCTTTGGCCACCAGATCACGCATCTGCCTTACCATAGGATACCCGGTATAGGTGTGAGTAAGTGCAAAGGTCAGCCCCGTTGAGGCAACAAGCCTTTCCAGTTCCTCAGCCTCCTCCACGGTCATGGTCATAGGCTTCTCGCAAACAAGATGGAATCCATTCTGAAGAAACTTTTTTGCAAACGGAAAATGAAGGGCGTTGGGCACTACAATTGATACAGACTGCATCCTTACATCGGCCGGCAGTTTAAGTTCGCCTTCTATCATGGCATCGACATTTTCATAACAGCGGGCCGGATCGATACCCTCTTTCGCGGCAAACGCCTTGCTACGCTCATAATCAACATCAAAGACTCCGCAAACAAGTTCGAAATCGTTGCATATGCGCGAGGCTCTGCGATGGGCATCTCCAATGAATGCTCCAAAACCGCCTCCGGTCATTCCCATTCTGATCTTTTTCATATTCATTTACTTTTATTCGTTTTTTTATTGTTGTGCTGTTCCGTGTAATTCTTTTCTTTCCCTTATTTGTCAAATGCTGAATCAAAAGCAATATCCGAGGCAGGGAAATCAATCGATTTCACAAACTCGCAGGCTTCAGCCGCGCCATACTCCCTGTCCATACCGCTGTCTTCCCATTCGATTGAAAGCGGACCATTGTATTTTATCCTGTTCAGGGCCCTGATAATCTCTTCAAAGTCGATGTTGCCCCTTCCCGGGCTCCTGAAATCCCAGTAGCGCCCTTTTGTGCCGAATTCGGTGTGACCTCCGAAGACACCTGCCTCGGTGGGTTTGTCGGACCAGCCGACATCCTTCATGTGTACATGGAAGATCCGGTCGCTGAAGGTGTAGATGAATTCTATATAATCAACTCCCTGGTAGCCGAAGTGGGAAGGATCATAATTGAAGCCGAAGGCCGGATGATTATCCAGGGCTGCAAGCGCTTTCCTGGTTGAGGCTATATCGAATGCAATCTCTGTAGGATGTACTTCAAGGGCAAACTTTATTCCCAGATCCTTGTAAGCATCAAGAATAGGTTTCCACCTGCGGGCAAATTCCCTGAAACCGTCATCAATCATATTTGGAAGGTTTGGCGGAAAGGAATATGCAAGATGCCATATAGGACTTCCCGTGAAACCGTTAACAATGGAAATTCCAAACCTCTGTGCAGCTTCGGCCGTTTTTATCATCTCAGCGGCGGCACGGGTCCTGACACCTTCAGGATCTCCGTCTCCCCAAACCCGGGCCGGAACAACAGCTTTGTGCCTTTCATCAATGCGGTCGGCAACAGCTTGACCTACAAGATGATTGGATATCGCGAATACCTTCAGCCCGTACTTGTCGAGAACTTCCTTCTTTGCCTTGCAATAGGCCGCATCGGCTTTGTCTATTTCAAAATGGTCGCCCCAGCATGCAAGCTCCAGTCCGTCATATCCAAACGACTGTGCCTTTTTGCAAACTGTTTCGAAAGGGAGATCTGCCCACTGGCCTGTGAAAAGTGTTACTGGTCTGCTCATATTTGTTGTTTTTTAAACTGTTGAAATTATTATTGAATGTATACAGTTGCTAATATAGCAAATTCATGCTCAACTGCCCAATCCTTTACGCGAGAATTTGTTTACTTTGTGAATAATCTGAAACTTATTATGATGAAATTCAATACCGATACTCTTCTTCAAAGGAGAACAATAAGGAAATATACGGATCAGGATGTTGCCGCTGAACTTCTCGATGAGATCATTAAAGAGGGATGCAGAACATCCACAACTGGTAATATGCAGGTTTACAGCATAATAATTACCAGGGACAAGCATGTTAGGCAGGACTTGCTTCCGCTTCACTTCAATCAGAAAATGATCACGGAAGCACCCGTGGTACTTACTTTCTGTGCCGATTTTAACAGGTTCAGCCGCTGGTGCCGTCTGAACGATGCCCTGCCGGGCTACGACAACTTCCTGTCGTTTACGACGGCAGCCATAGATGCCCTTCTCGTGGCCCAGACAATTTGTATCTCGGCCGAAGCCAGGGGACTTGGAATATGCTATCTCGGCACCACAACCTATATGGCTCATAAGATTATAGAGGTGCTTAAACTGCCGCGGGGAGTGGTTCCTGTAACCACTATCACCCTCGGGTGGCCGGCAGAACACCCTGAACAACCCGACCGTCTCCCCGTTGAAGCAATAGTCCACAGGGAGGTCTATTCCGATTACAGCGATCAGGAGATCAGGGATTACTATGCCGAAAAGGAAGCCAGGGAGGATTCAAAACGCTTCGTAAGGGAAAATAATAAGACGAGCCTTGCACAGGTATTTACAGATGTGAGGTATAAAAAGGAAGATAATGTGAACTTCTCCCGGATCCTGCTGAAAGTACTGGAGGACCAGGGATTTATGAATCAATAGCACGGAAGTTCAGCCGGCACATGCATTATCTGAACGGGATCCCCAGCGATTTTGCAACTTCTTCGAGGTCCTTTTCAATTGCCGGTACAAGGCTTATGCCTTCAGCCATGATTCTCTGTTCGGCTTCACGCTCCGGGTCGCCGGGAATCAGAACCTTTTCCTGACCCTGTGCCGGCGTGGCTGAACGGAATGTCTCAATCCATTCATCCATTTTTGCCCTGAAAACTTCTGCAGGCTGAAAGGCATCTATCCTCATGGCCCCGAAGAAATGCCCGGTTCCTTTACCAACCTTTTTGTCGAGAAGAGGCAGATACGCGACACTCGGAGGAACGAAAGGCCCGAAATTTGCCCCGCTGAATACCGCGGAAAAAATATCTACCAGCGATGACAGGCAGTAGCCCTTATGGCTCCCGTGAAGCCTGTCGCCGCCCAGAGTCAGCATCGATCCTCCCGATTTGAGTATCGAGGGATCATCAGAAGGATTCCCTAATTTGTCCTGAACAAAACCGAAAGGCACCTTTTCACCCTTCTTTTCAGCAACGGCCAGCTTGCCCCTGGCAATGGGCGTGGTGGCAAAGTCAGCAACCAGCGGGGGCTGCTTGCCGGCAGGTATGGCAACCGCTATAGGGTTGGTTCCCATCATCCTGCTGACTGAAAAGGTGGGAGAGACAAGGGGATTGGCATTTGTAAGACAGATACCCGTCATATCATGACTGAGCGCCATCATGGCGTAGTAACCGGCAATGCCGAAATGATTGGAGTTGCAGGCAGCCACCCATCCTGTACCTGCTGAACGGGCTTTTTCTATAGCTATTTCCATCGACCTGCACGCAGTTATCATGCCAACGGCATTGTCGCCGTCAACAACCGCCGTGCTCGGCGTTTCATGAACCACCTTTATCTGTGGATTCACGTTGATTCGCCCTGCCTTCCAGAGTTCATGGTAATCCTTGATCCTGATCATCCCGTGTGATGCATGACCCCTGAGCTCAGCGGCAAGAAAGACATCAGCAATTATGACGGAGTCAGTCTCGCTGCATCCCATCTTCATGAATACCCTTTTGGTAAAATCGAACAGAAAATCCTTTGTATACATTAGGTTATAGCTTGCTTGGTTTTGAACGATCCGGTCCGGAATAAATTATCGTTTATCAATAAAAAATTATCGAATTACAGCAAATTAATATCGAATTACAATAAATAATTATCGTTTTTTACAGTTTATATGTCTGTCTGAGTTCGTTATAAAGCTTGTATCAGAGTTCAGTTATAAAGTTTTGTACTGCTGATACAATATGCTGTTTATCATACTTTTCTGTTGAGATGTCCTGTTCCGGCCTGCTGGGTTGGTGTAATCGTAAGATCGTTTATACAGACATGACCGGGCAGGCTTGCGCAGAACCAGATTACTTCCGCGATGTCTTCAGCAGTCAGGGACTTGACGCCCCTGTAAACGGCATCGGCCTTTTCCGTGTCGCCCTTGAACCTGACGATGGAGAACTCCGTTTCAGCCATACCGGGTGCAATGTTGGTAACCTTTATGCCATGGCTTAGCATGTCGATCCTCATTGCTTTTGAAAGTGCATCAACGGCATGCTTTGATGCGCAGTAGACGTTTCCGTTCTCGTAAACCTCCTTTCCGGCTATGGAAGATATATTGAATACATGTCCGCTGCCGCGTGCAACCATCAGGGGAGCAACAGTCCTGGTAACATATAGAAGCCCTTTCACGTTGGTGTCTATCATCCGGTCCCAGTCGTCGGTGTCACCTTCGTTTATACGCGAAAGCCCGACAGCCAGTCCGGCGTTGTTAACCAGAATGTCGATGTCTTTCCATCCGGAGGGAAGACTATTGACAGCCGATTTAACCGAATCAAGGTCCCTGACATCAAAATTCAGTGTCAGGACTTTGGCGCCCGAATCCGATAATTCCTTCTGGAGTTCGAGCAGTCTTTCATTCCTGCGCCCTGTTATTATTACTTTGTATCCACCGGCAGCAAATTTCGCTGCAATGGCGCGGCCGAATCCGGCTGTGGCGCCGGTTACCATTATTGTCTTTTCCATATAGCAGTTCAGCATTAACCGTGGGTAAAAGTATTAATAATATTTGTACTTATATTTGCGGCAACATTTAATAAATGAAAGAAAGGAAGGAAAGGAAGGAAAGGGAAGAAGCTGACGAAAAAGGAACAGGCCGGATGTTCGACTCCATCGCGTGGCGTTACGACTTTCTGAATCACCTCCTTTCGTTTGGAATCGACAGAAGCTGGAGAAGAAGGGCAGTAAGGGAAATATCGAAGCGCTGCATAAATCCCCGTATAATAGATGTGGCATCCGGCACGGGTGATCTGGCCATTGAAGCTTCCCGGATGAGTCCTTCCGGAATTACAGGTATCGATATCTCGGAAAAGATGCTGGAGATCGCGAGGAAAAAAATCGCGGATAAAAAGCTCGACTCAGTTATTCAATTTGTGAAATGTGAATCTGAAAACATATGTTTTGAGGATGAAAGCTTCGATGCGGCAATGGTGGCCTTCGGGGTAAGGAATTTCAGCGATCCGCTGAAAGGACTCTCTGAAATGAGGAGGGTGATCCGCGAGGGAGGAATAGTTGTCGTTCTTGAATTTTCCCGCCCTCACGGAACTATTTTTAAACATTTTTATAACATCTATTTCAGATATCTGCTGCCTTTTATCGGATCCTTGTTTTCCGGGCATAAGGAAGCTTACAGGTATCTTAATGAGTCGGTTATGAACTTCCCGGAAAACGGGGAATTCATAGGAATAATGACATCAGCCGGGTTTTCAGGAATCAGCCAGACCAGGATGACGGGCGGAATTGCCTCCATTTACACCGGGGTCAGAAAATGAAAACAATAAACGGAAACCAATCAAGTTATATCATAGTCAGCGCCTGTTCCCGGCGAGAATCGGCTGAAGGCAGGGCTGTGAGGGCCGCAACGTTTGATTAATCAGATCACTGCAACAGAAAGTTGAGAAAAGAATTCCTATATCTATTTATTGCAGGTTTATTCCTATTGTTTCCCCGTGATATTTACGGTCAGAAACAGAAACCCAAGAACGATTCATGGTACGATGACAAGCCGCTTCATTTTGGCTTCAGCCTCGGGATGAACCTGATGGATTTCGACATCATACCGTCACAGACCCATCTTGAACAGGATGGCTATTTCCCGGAAGTAAGCATCCTTAATCCCGGAATCAACATTCAGGTTGTAACAGATTACCGGCCGGCACGATACCTCGATCTTAGATTTCTGCCCGGGGTCGCCTTCGGCCAGAGAAATGTCAGGTACTATGATTACCATACCGGTACCTTGCTCGATGAAAGCCAGCGGCTGGAGTCCTCCTTCCTCGAATTTCCCTTGCTTCTGAAATACAAGGGAGAGAGGATGAACAATGTAAGGCCTTATGTAATCGGCGGACTTAATTACAGATACGACCTTGCCGGTAAAAAGGATTATGATGAAGACAGAAAGATATACCTGCGACTGAAAAGATCGGACCTGTATTACGAGGCAGGAGCCGGACTTGACTTTTACCTTCCCTTTTTCAAACTTTCTGTAGAAATAAAGACATCAAGGGGTTTGTGCGATATAGTGGCGCATGATGAGGGTTATCCCGGTTACCCGCAGTACATCAACGCGATCGAAAAGATGAAGTCGAGGATCTGGATAATTGCATTTCATTTTGAATAGAACACGGGGCAGAGTCATTGCTCCGGAGAGAGAACTATCAGTATCACTCATTTTCTTCTTCTTGCAAATTCGGAAAGCACTATCGAGGCTGCCATCCCTACATTCAGAGATTCAACTCCATACTTTGAAACCGGAAACCCGGGTATGAAAAGTTTTTTGCTCACAAAAGGCGCCAGGTTTCCAGATATCCCCTTTGACTCGTTGCCGAAAAGGATAATTCCTTTTTCTTCAAGTTCAGCTTCATATATCGCTTCCCCCTCAAGAAAGGTTCCGTAAACGGGAAGCCCGGCCTTCACAGCGTCCTGCAGGATAAGTTCAAGCTCAGCATAATGAACTTCCACATTCAGAATGGCTCCCATTGAGGCCTGTATCACCTTGGGATTGTAAACATCCACCGAATTTGCCGAGCATATGATGGTTCTGATCCCAAACCATGCGGCAGCCCTGATTATGGTTCCCAGGTTACCCGGATCCTGCATCGATTCGAGGGCTATGCCCGGGCCCTGCAGCTTATCTGTTGCCAGGGGAGGCCTGTCGGGTATGGGAACTACAGCCAGGGCATTGTGGGGAGTGGTCAGGCTGCTTATCCTTTTGAGTTCTTCATAGGAGACGGGAGTTATTTCGCCGATAAAAGCCCTTTCGGCCTGCCCCAGAGATGCAATGAATTCAGGCTTGGCTGCAAGAAGACTTATCCTCTTTCCGGCTGCCAGGTATTCCCTCACCAGCTTGTCACCTTCTATTGCATAAAGCCCTTCTTCTTCCCTTGCCTTCTTCTTCTGAAGCGACTTAATAAGCTTTATGGTGTTTCTGCCTATCATCAGCTTATAGTTATTATGTTCATGCAGTTGGAATATTTGTGGAAACTATTAATGCCTGTGCCGCTTAATAGTTGTTTTTTATATTAATATATTTGCTTCAGGCTTTGAGTTGCAAATTTTGGAAAAAAGCGTTTCAAATAAAAATATAATACACGGGGGGAAGCTGTTTTTCCTCTTGCTTCTTATGCCCCTGGTCTTCTCCTGCAATCCGGTCAAATATGTTCCGCGGGATCAGACTCTCCTGAACAGCAATTACATCGAGATTAACAGGGAGGGAATGAAGAAGTCGGATCTTTCGCCCTACATCAAGCAAAAACCCAACAAGAAGATATTCGGAGCCCGCTTTCATTTATGGCTGTACAACCTTTCCAATATAGAAAAACAGAAATGGCCCCACGGGTGGCTCAGGAGAATAGGGGAGGAACCGGTAATCTTCGACAGTTATTCGAAAGATCAGAGCCGGAATCAACTGAACGAGTACATAGCTTCGAAGGGCTATTTCGACAGCAATGTTACCGACTCGGTAATGACTCAGAAAAGGAAATCGGATGTGTACTATAACGTAAACCTGAAAGAACCCTATACAATAAGAAATATTTTCTATGAGATTGACGACACTACGATAAGGGCGCTGTTCTACTTCGACTCCCTTTCGTGTCTCATTCAAAGGGGTAAACCATACGACGTGGATGTGCTTCAGGCAGAACGGACACGTTTTGAGCGCTTTGTAAAAAACCACGGGTTCTATGGCTTTTCGTCCGACCATATTTCGTTCAGGATCGACAGCACAATAGGAAACAGGCAGGTAAACCTGTATTATGATGTCAGAAAAGCACAGAGGATTGACCAATACAACAGGATCACCCAGGGGTCCCACCAGGTTTACCAGATAAGGAATGTCTACATCTATCCCGAATACGTCCAGAAGTTGGCGTTAGAAGAGGGGATGTCGTATATGGAGCGGCTTGACACTACATATTATGAGGGTTTCTATTTCATTACCGAAGGCTCAAAGCCACCGGTCAAGCACGACCTGATACTGAAATCGATGTATGTCAGACCAGGCTCCAATTACAGTTTGACCGATGTGGAACAAACCCAGAGTCACCTGCTTACCTTAAAGACCTACCGTCTTGTAAATATTTTCTTCAATGAAACAAAGCCTCCCGAAGAAAATCCAGGCCTGATGATGTACCTCGATTGTCATGTTCAGCTTACCCTGCTAAGCCAGCAATCGTTCAATGTAGAACTTGAAGGCACTAACACTGCAGGCAATTTCGGAGGTGCCCTTAACCTGGTGTACCAGCACAAGAACCTTTTCCGCGGCGCCGAACAGTTCAATATGAAGTTAAAAGGCGCCTTTGAGGCAATGTCGCAGCCTAAAACCAAGCACAGAAGAGCCCAGGAATACGGAGTGGAGACCTCCCTGAGGCTTCCCAAGTTCCTTATCCCTTTTTTCAAACCTGAAGGATTCATCAAAACCATGAATCCGACAACGACCATACTCGCCGCCTATAACTATCAGGACCTCAGTTTCTTTACCAGGACCATGGCCAATGCCACCTTCGGGTACAGCTTTACGGCACGCGATTACAGAACCCATCTAGTGAATCCGATTCAGCTCAACCTGGTGAACATGATAAAGATCGACTCTGCTTTCCAGAAACTTATCAATGTCTCCTCCTACCTCTCCAACAGCTATAGGGATGTGCTTATACTTGGCGGAAACTATTCATTTATTTTCAATAACCAGAAGATTCAGAAATCGAGGGATTATCTGTTCCTCAGGGTTAATGCAGAGGCAGCCGGCAATATGCTTGCCCTTGGAGGAAGTCTTGCCGGGGCTCAGAAAAAGAATGAGCACTACTATTTCCTGGGGCAACCTTTTGCCCAGTATCTCAGGCTGGATGCCGACGCGAGGTACAATCTCCTGATCAACGATATCAGCTCGGTTGTTTACAGGGTTTTCACAGGCATAGGGTTTCCCTATGGAAACTCAAGGGCAATTCCTTTCGAAAAACAATATTTCGGCGGTGGTTCCAACGGCATCAGAGCCTGGCAGGTGCGATCCCTCGGTCCGGGATCGTATCAGGCACCGGATAATATCGATTTTATAAACCAGACTGCAGATATCAAGATTGAAGCAAACGTGGAATACAGGTTTAAGTTGTTCTGGGTGCTTGAGGGCGCTTTATTCGTGGATGCCGGGAATATCTGGACTTTCTATGATGATGCTTCCCGCCAGGGTGCCAGGTTCAGGTTCGGAAAATTCCTCAATGACATTGCAGTGGGTACCGGAACCGGCTTCAGATTCGACTTCAGCTTTGTTACTGCCAGGGTTGACATGGGAGTCAAACTTCGGGATCCTGCAATCAGCCGCGGCTCAAAATGGATTCTGGCCTCCCGACCATTCGATTTTGGCGACGATATCACTTTCGTGTTTGGTATTGGCTACCCCTTCTGAAACAAAAAACAAGGATATTTATTTTTTTTACAGCTTCTTTTCAGCTGACCCCGGGATTTACTATATTGCAAACCGTCTCGCTTGCTTTGTTAATATATGGATACGTTCAGGGAATTCTTCAGGGACTGGTTTGGTTATTCCAGGAGGGAAAGAAGGTCAACCTTCATCCTGCTTAATATCATCGTCCTGATAGCAGGGATCAGGTATTTTTTCCCGATTCATCAGATGACCTGTACAGAACTGCCTCTTTCACGGGAATGGATAGCGGCAGACAGTGCCGCGACTGTTGAAGCTGAACGCGGAACTTATTCCTCAGCGCCGACCCAGGATCCGGTCAGACGCTCTTCCGCACGCTACAGAATACTGGATCTGAATACCTGCGATTCAACTTCCCTTGAAGCCCTCCCGGGCATAGGACCGGTGCTGTCGGCCAGGATAATAAAATACAGGAAACTCCTGGGAGGCTATGCTTCAGTCGGCCAGCTCAGAGAAGTGTACGGACTTCCGGAAGAGACTTTTGAACTTATTTCGGGAAGATTGTCTGCCGATTCACTCGATGTGGCAAGAATCAGGATAAATTCTGCAGCTTACAGCGACCTGGGCAGGCATCCCTATTTTCAAAAGAACGAGATCAGGGCCATATTGAAGTACAGGGAGCTTTCAGGCCGGATTACCGGAGTGGAAGAACTTGTAAACAACGGAGTGATATCTGCCGAAACGGCACGGAAAATAGTTCCCTACCTCGAGTTCGACTGATATTTTAACTAATATTTAACACCATAATTATTTGGTGTCGCGGAATAAATCACGTATCTTTAGTAGATAGTAAATCGTCATCATTTTCAGCTTCCGTATTCAAAGTACAATAATGTTACATATTTAAACAGTGAACAAAATGATAAAAATATGGCCTTAATGTTTTGAAAAAGTTTTTAATGTTTCTACATTTGCGCCTCGTTAAAACTGAATAATAATTATGATCATCGTACCAGTAAAAGAAGGCGAAAATATTGAGAGAGCTCTAAAGAAGTTCAAGCGGAAATTCGAGAAAACAGGAGTGATCCGCGAACTGCGCTCCCGTCAGGCTTTCACCAAACCTTCGATACGCAGAAGGGAACAATTGAAGAAGGCAAAGTATGTCCAGAAGATGCAGGATAGCGAAGAATAATCCCAGCGCCTGATTCTTTTTTTTTACAATAACGGATAAGGGGGTTCCTTTATGGATCATAAGGAATCGTTCTTACGGTTTCTCAGAATAGAAAAACGGTATTCACCACATACCGTCAGATCCTATATAAATGATCTTGAACAGTTTATTCTTCACCTCAGGCTGAATAACAAGTCGGGGGCTGAAAATGAAATATCTTCCCATGACGTCCGCTCATGGATCGTTGCCCTGATGGAAGAGGGCTATTCCCCGTCAAGTATTCACAGGAAAATTTCGTCGCTCCGGGCTTATTACAGGTTTCTCAGAAAAGAAGGCCATGTAAGGGGCGATCCTTTAGAAAAGGTGGTTCTTCCCAAAACTGCAAAAAAACTTCCGGTTTTCGTAGAGGAGAAAACCCTTGACAGGCTGCTGGACGACTGCGAGTTTGAAGAGGGTTTCAGGGGAATCAGGGACAGGGCCATTATCGAGATGCTTTATTTCACGGGGATGAGAAGGGCAGAGCTTACCGGCCTTCGAAACAGCGATGTCGACCTTGAATCGGCTACCGTCAGGGTTACAGGCAAAAGAAACAAACAGAGGATAGTCCCCCTTTTTAACCACTTTGCCCTGAAACTGAAGAATTATGCCAGGGAACGGGATGCTGAATTCGGGATTCCTGCAGAATGGTTTTTTGTTGATGACCGAGGGAATAAGTTGTACGACAAATACGTTTACAATACTGTACGAAGATACCTGTCGATGGTTACCACCATTGAAAAGAAAAGCCCTCATGTACTGAGACATACTTTTGCAACGCATATGCTCAATAGGGGGGCTGACCTTAATTCAATAAAGGAATTCCTCGGCCATGCAAACCTTTCAGCCACGCAGATATATACCCACAATACATTTGAAAAGCTTAGTAAAATATACAAACAGGCTCATCCAAGAGCTTAATTATTAATTAATTAAACAGGAGGGACCAATATGAACGTTCAGATTCACTCAGTACGGTTTGATGCCGATAAGAAACTAATAGATTTTGTTCATCAGAAACTGGATAAGCTTACCCAGATCGATGATGGAATTGTTAAAGCTGAAGTGTACCTGAGGCTGGAAAAGGATCAGGAGCGTAAGAATAAGGTTACTGAAATCAAGCTCGATCTGAGGGGAGCGCCCTTGTTTGCCAGAAAGCAAAGCAAGACTTTCGAAGAGGCCACCGACCTTGCCATTGACGCCCTTAAGAGGCAGATTACCAAACACAACGAGAAGAAAAGAGGTGTCTGAGAACCTTCGGTTCAAAAAAAAATTCGATTATTTTGATAAATGAAATTTTAATTCATACATTTGCAAACCGATTTTTAAGGGTATCTAATAGCCTGTCGGGACGTTCTTTAAATTGCCGATGTAGCTCAGTTGGCCAGAGCAGCTGATTTGTAATCT
>ENA-UPXM01001101-UPXM01001101.1-activated-sludge-metagenome-genome-assembly--contig:-NODE-1101-length-36351-cov-12.287993_pt1 | contig 36351 bp, 30 predicted proteins | sample MGYA00238178_ERZ772708 | MGnify/ENA primary metagenome ERZ772708 (study PRJEB29002, sample SAMN05720212) | activated sludge metagenome | isolation source: anaerobic digester from wastewater... | reverse complement strand
TTAATAAGACATATAAGCTAATAATAAACGATAAGTATTATTTTAAAACCTGTTTTAATTCAGTAAATCTTGGACTGAGGTATAGATTTTAGGTTTTCTACATATTTTTTTGCTTTAATTGCTTTTTTTATTTTAAATTTGAATAAAAATATCTAAGCATGAAAAAACAAATAATCACCACTTTTCTATTATTTATAAGTCTTACTGTTTTTGGGCAATGGTTTGTGGAGACAAACTTAGGCTATTCCTTGGCAATGAGAAAAAATTATTTTATGTATGATAATTCTATTAGGATTGATGATATGGTAAATGACACTTCCATAGGTGCAAAATACCCTAATAAATTTACAATTATTCAAAGTCCTATATTTAATGTTTCTGGTGGCTATAAATTTAATAGTAATTGGGCAATATCTTTAGGCGTTTCTTATTTTGATAATAAGAATTTTAAAAATTTTAATAATCAAAATTCGTTTTTTAGGCACAGAATAATTTTTTGGAGTGTTACGGTAAATAATGATAGACTGGTAGCACGTGAATTTATAGATACATATAGTTATTATACTCAAGGATTCTATCTATTGCCCGAAGTCTCATATACTTTTTGTTTATGGCGATTTAGGTTTAGCCCTTTTGTTGGAGTACCTTTAAGATATTTAACAGTTTATGAAATTGCAACAAAAGCGACTGCAATTTATGTTATAGGCGAAGACCCACCAGAGTTTGTTACTCAACGATATTATTACAAATATCCATTTTTATATACTTTAAACAATATGCTTGGACTTTCTTCTGGTTTGCAAATATCATACGATATAGGTGGTAATTTAGAATTGTCAAGTAAAATTAATTGTATGTTAAATCCTGGAAATGAATTTCTTGAAAGAGTTCAAACCTTGTATGAAAAAGAGAATGATGGAAAAATAGTTGAATCAGATAATAATGAGTATGTTCGTGAACTTAGGAAAGTATGGTTTACAAAGTCTTTCAATTTTACCATTGGCATACGTTACTATTTCAATAAATAAAATTCAAAAACAATTAAAAATTTAGTATTTTTGTACAACTTTTTTATAAGTGTAGTTAATTTTATAGATTATGAAAAAAATATTTATCTTTTTAATTTTAATTTCCACATTTGGTTGTCTTGTGGCTCAACAAAAAATCGACAAAGCCTTTCCTTATCTTACTTGGGTTGATCCTGAGAGTGGAGAAAAATCTTCGGAAAGTGTACTTTTTGGCTATGATGCCTCAGTATTTACTCCTGTTCATCAGAGAATAGAAAATTTACCAAAGTCAGACCCCTGTTATAAGTCAGAAAATAATTTAGATTTTTACTTGGTTGGAAGATATAAAAATGAAAGCATGACCGATGCAGTAAATATTCTTTATTCGCCAGGTCCAAGTTGGGATCCAAATTTTGTAATTACCGATAAAAACAATAAAGTTATTTGGAATTTTATTTGCGAAAATATGTGCATAAATCTCACAGGTGTAATATATACATCTGGAAATATGGACAAAATGTTTGATGAGCGTTGCAAATTCCAATTACAAAATAATAGAGTAGTGGAGGCAAAACAGCCTTATCTTTATGTAGGCATTAAAGATAAATTATTAAAACCTGTAAAACTTTATAGCGACAAAACCGGTGGCGAAGTAGTTGCAACATTGCCAGTTGGTTATGAAGTAGAAGTTCTTTTAAGTGAAAATTATGATAAATTTGCAGAGAACATAGATTATCCAATAAACTATTTAGTACGTACATCATTTGGTTTAGTAGGCTGGCTTAGACTTACAAGCGAAGATACTTATCATTTAGATCCAGTTATTAGAGGTTTAGGATATTTAGGTGATTAATAAATTTAAAAATATGAAAAATTATATTTTGTACTTAGTCTTAATTTTAGCTTGTGTAAATGTAAATGCACAAAGTTATAAACTACCAGAAAAAATGATTAATTCTGAAGATAGTTTAGAACCTCTAACAGAAGAGGAAATTAGCGAAATTCAGGGTAAAGTAGATGAGTTTTATCATAAAATGCAAAAGCAATATTCTGATTATGATGAAATGGCAAAAAAATATTATGTGGAATTTAGAACAGATACTTTTGCTATTGAAATTATAGAAAACCTAAGAAGTTCAAAGCGAATTCCTGAATTGGAATATAGAGTTATTGTTTCTGATGTAAACGCAGCTTATGATGTTTTGTTAAATAAATATTATAAACTTTTAAGAGCGAATTTGAATGAAGAAAAACAAGAAATGCTAAAACAATCTCAGCTCAATTGGCTTAAATTCAAAGCATCAGAATTAAAATTATGTGGTGATTTATTCATAGAAGATGGAAGTATAGGCGATATAAAAGCTACATATTATGATACTGAACTAATAAAAGCTCGTACAATACGATTGTTTGAGTATTTAGTGGAAATAAGTGCGTATATAGATTAAATATTCAAAAGAAATTTTGGTAGAATTTTTGTTTTTATCTAAAAGTTTATTGATTTTAAAATATTTTTTTCATATTTGTAATTAATAAAATTCGCATTTAGTGTATATTTTAGGAATTTCGGCATATTATCACGATTCAGCTGCTTGCTTAATTTTTAATAATGAAATTATTGCAGCTGCTCAAGAAGAAAGATTTACTCGCAAAAAACAAGATGAGTCTTTTCCTGTAAATGCTGTGAAATTTTGTTTAACTCAAGCACAAATAAGCATTTCAGATCTTTCGGCTATAGTTTATTACGAAAAACCATTTTTGAAATTTGAAAGGCTTTTAGAATCTTATTATCACTTTGCTCCTTTGGGTTTAGTTTCGTTTGTAAAGTCTATCCCAGTTTGGATAAGAGAAAAATTATTTATTAAAGATGAAATTTATTCCCAATTAAAGCAAATAGAAGATTTTGATAAGAAAAAAATAAAAATTTATTTTTCAGAACATCATTTGTCTCATGCAGCATCGGCGTTTTATCCTTCTGGATTTGAGTCGGCGGCAATTCTTACTATAGATGGAATGGGAGAGTGGGCTTCTGCATCTATTGCTCATGCGAAAAATGGGAAAATTCAAATTTTAAAAGAATTACACTATCCAAATTCACTTGGACTTTTATATTCTGCGTTTACCTTTTTTCTTGGTTTTGTTGTAAATAGTGGCGAGTATAAACTTATGGGTTTAGCTCCTTATGGAATTAAAAATTCAGAAGAAACAGAAAAGTTTAAAACTATAATTCGTCAAAAACTTGTAGAAATAAAACCTGACGGAAGCATAAAACTAAATATGAAATATTTTGGTTTTGCAACAAGTTTAAGAATGATAAAAACCAAGAAATGGCAAAAACTTTTTGGAATAAAAAAGCGAAATTTTAAAGATAAAATTATCCAATCTCATTGCAATTTAGCTTTGGCAATTCAAGAAATAACTGAGGAAATAGTGTTAAATATGGCACGACATGCACAAAAAATTACTGGAGAAAGTAAATTGTGTTTGGCTGGTGGTGTAGCTTTAAATTGTGTTGCAAATTCTGAAATTTTAAAATCAAAAATATTTTCAAAAATTTATGTTCAGCCTGCTGCTGGTGATGCTGGTGGTGCTTTAGGCGCTGCGTTTAGCTATTTGTATCACCATAAAAATATGGAATATAAGCCTACAAATAAAGATTTGATGCAAGGTTCGTATTGGGGACCTGAATTTTCAAATTTTGATGTGCTTAAAATTTTACGAAAATATAATGCATGCTATAAATTTTACGAGAATAATGATGAACTGTTTGATGTAGTTGCAAATGAAATAAATAACGGTAAAATTATTGGTTGGTTTCGTGGCAGAATGGAGTTCGGACCACGTGCTTTAGGAAATAGAAGCATTATTGCAGATCCTCGAAATCCTGAAATGCAAAAAAAACTAAATTTAGATATTAAATTCCGCGAAGGATTTAGACCATTTGCACCTTCGGTTTTAAGCGAAGATTCAGAAAAATATTTTGACATAGATATTGCTTCGCCTTATATGTTGTTTACAGCTCCTGTGAAAGAATCAATTCGTAAAAAGCTGCCAGATAATTATGATGAACTTGATTTATTTCCAAAATTATATGTGCTTAGGTCTGATATTCCTGCAGTAACTCATTGCGATTTCTCGGCTCGATTGCAAACTGTTCATAAAGATACAAATCCAGATTATTATAATTTAATTTCAAAATTTAAAGAAATTACAGGCACTTCAGTTATTGTGAATACAAGTTTTAATGTAAGAGGCGAACCTATAGTTTGTACACCAGAAGATGCTTTTAGATGTTTTATGCGTACTAATATGGACGTGCTTGTTATGGAAAATTATATGTTGATTAAAGAAAATCAAAATATTGATAAAACTATTTTTAAGGAAAAATTTAAACTAGACTAATATGGAGTTTTTAAAAGATTTGTGGGCTTTTTTAAAAGAAAGAAAAAAATATTGGCTTATACCAATTATTGTTGTTTTATTAATTTTAGGAATACTGATAATTTTTGGAGGTTCAAGTTCTGTAGCTCCATTTGTTTATACTTTATTTTAAAAAATGAAAATAATAAAAACATATAAAAGAAATCTAGCAGATTGTTTAGTTATTGTTGCGGCACTAATTGTGTTAGGAATAATTTTTGAAAATATTTATTTTTATTACATAGCTGGTGGTATAGCTTTATTATGTGGACTTATTCCCAAAATTGCCTTTTACATCTCATTTTTGTGGCAAAGTATTGGCTTAATTCTTGGGTTTTTTGTTTCAAAAATTTTACTTACAATAATTTTTTACTTTATTGTATTTCCATTTTCACTTTTACAAAAATTATTTTCTAAAAATCCAAGTATCTCTAAAAAAACTTTAGAAACTTACTGGAAAACTCGTACAAATACATCAATAGACTTTGAAAAACTTTGGTAAAAGCGGTGTTATATCAGTTAAAAGTTTAGTAAAATTAAATCTCAAATCCAAAATTGGGTGTTGAGCGAAGTCGAGACACCGAAATCCAAAATCTCAAATCCAAAATCACAAATCTAAAATTCTTTTAACTTTCAACTTTTAACTGATTAAAATTCATCATTTCCATTTTCAAAATTCTTTTGTCCCATATGGTAAGACAAAGATTCTTTAAGTTTATAAAAGTCTTTATTTGGATTTACGGTTCTAATTTTTGTTAATAAAGTTTCAGGGTCAATTAGTTCACTGAAAGGAATAGGTTTTATGTCGAAATTATCTTCAACGCTAACCATATTTCCAAATTTATTTTCTTCAAATAATTTGTAAGCACCGTAACCCAACATACTACCTAAAGTTGTGTCAAAAGCCGAACTTCTTACGCAACGAGTTTCGTAACCAATTTGGCGAGGAATGATTTTTTTATTTTTTCCTGTTCTTTTAAAGTATTCTCTTTTTGCGGCATCTGCAATTAGTTTACAAACTTCTGTTAATCCGTAATAAATATTTCCGTGTTTGTCTTTTTCTTTTGCAACTTTATCGTCAGGTAGTTTATCAACCAAACCTTCGGCAACGCATATTACTCCATAATTTCTTTTTTCTTTTTCTCTAGCAAGAATTTGGTCAACAATTTTCTTTGCAAGCTCATTTATATCAATATATTTTTGGTCGAGAAAATCTTCTACTGCAAGCATCATAGTCGCTTGAGCCGAAACTCCTGCAGCATAAGTTATCCAGCCAGTTTTTCTGCCCATTAGTTCAATTATGAAATAAGAATCTGTGCTTCTAGCATCTTCTCTAAAGTTTATAAGAGCATCTTTAGCGGTTTCTACAGCCGACCAGTAGCCAAAAGTCCAAGGTATTCCAAAATAGTCGTTGTCAATTGTTTTTGGCACATGAATGGTTGGGAAACCCATTAAATGCAAAAAGTTTGCAAGTTTTAAGGTGTCGTCTCCACCAATTGTAATAGCGACTTTAACATTTAGCGATTCAAAGGCGTTTATAATATTATTTAATTTGCTGTTTTTCTTTGGGTCTTCAATGTCTTCAACTTTTTTAATGTCTTTACCAGGATTTGCTCTACTAGTTTTTAAAACAACTCCAGCATTTCCTCTAATTCCAGCAACTTCTCTAGTAAAAACTATATAATGTTCGCCTTCTTCTAAGGTTTTTAATTCATCAGTACCAAAGTTTTCGATATTTTCAAAACCTTTTAAAATTCCATAGAGTGGTATTCCTGCATTTATGAAATTTAACGCTAAAGATGAAATTACAGAATTTGCTCCAGAAGCAGGACCACCAGAGAAAATTACAGCTACAGAATCACCTGCATTATATTTGTATTTTCCTGCATTTTTATAGGAAATTTCAATATATTTTTGTCTTGCAGTTTTTGTATCAGTTTGTTTTGCCATGATTTTTTAATATTTTTTGTTTATTTATAAAGGTGTAATTTAACACAATTTTTAAAGATGACAAAACTAATAAAATTTATTAAGCTACTGATTTAATTAGGTTTATTTTTATTAACATGTTTGATATTTTTATTTAAAACTTATCTAATAATTTTATTAACTATCTATGTAAAATTGAAAAATTTACATTATTTTAGCACAAAATTAGATTAAAAATATGGCAGTACTTAAAAAAATAGCAGTTTTAACTTCTGGTGGTGATGCACCCGGAATGAATGCTGCAATCAGAGCGGTTGTAAGACGTGCAATTAAAGAAGATATAAAAGTTGTAGGCGTTATGCGAGGTTATGATGGTTTGGTAAAAGGTGATTTTGTACCTCTACTTTCAAAAAGCGTTTCTAGCATAATTCAACTTGGAGGAACTATTTTAAAAACTGCTCGTAGTAAAGAGTTTATGACTTTTGAGGGAAGGCAAATAGCTTATAATAATTTAGTAGAAAATGAAATTGATGCTCTTGTGGTAATTGGAGGTGATGGTACTTTTAAAGGAGCAAGAATTTTTACCGAAGAATTTAATTTCCCTACAGTTGGAATCCCCGGAACTATCGATAACGACTTGTTTGGTACGGATATGACTATAGGTTATGATACAGCGTTAAATACTGTAGTTGAGGCAGTTGATAAAATTAGAGATACAGCAGCTTCTCATGAAAGAGTTTTTTTGATTGAAGTAATGGGACGAGACGCAGGATTTATCGCTCTTAGAGCAGGAATTGCATGTGGAGCAGAAGATGTGTTAATTCCAGAAACACCATCAGATTTAGAGGGTTTACATGAAAGACTTACTAAATATATAGATACTAAAAAAACTTCTAGCGTTATTCTTGTGGCAGAAGGCGATGAAGAAGGAGGAGCTTTCGAAATAAAAGAAAAAATGTCGAAATTTAAAGGCGACTATGAACTTAGAGTTACAGTTCTTGGGCATATTCAAAGAGGAGGCTCGCCTTCAGCTTATGACAGATACTTGGCAAGTCGTTTAGGAATTGGTGCTGTAGAAGCATTGATAGATGACCAAAGAAGTATTATGATTGGAATGATTAATAGAGAAGTTGTTCATGTGCCTTTTAATAAAACAACAAAACATCATAAAACTATAGACCAAAAAATGGTTGATATTGTTGAGATTCTTAATGCTTAAATATTGATGCAAAAACCTGTGTATGTAGAAGTCTTATTACCACTAGCTTTAGAAAATACTCTGACCTATGTCGTACCAAAAGAAATAAATAATACTCCAAAAATAGGCTCAAGAGTAATTGTAGAACTAGGAAAAAGAAAAATTTACACGGGAATTATCACAAAAATTCATTCAGAAAAACCAGATTATGAATGTAAAGAAATTCTTTCAGTAAAAGATGATTTTCCAATTTTAAGTGAAAAACAAACTGAATTATTATACTGGATTTCTGATTATTATTGTTGCACTCAAGGCGAAACTTTAGCAGCTGCAATGCCGTCTAAATTATTGGCTTCAAGTGAAACTCAAGTTTGGTTTAATAAAAATTGCGAATCTGATTATTCTCCAACGCAAACTGAAATAAATATTTTAAATTTTCTTGAAAATAGCCCAAAAGCAAGCGTTTCTGATATAGCAAAAGCTGTAAATTTAAAAAATCCATTGAAACATATTGAAAATTTAGAAGAACAAGGTTTTTTAAATCTTTCTCAACAAATTGTAAATGCTTATAAACCTAAATATCAAAATTTTTTAAGTTTTAATCTTGATTTAGCTCAGGAAAAACTTGATGAAATAGAAAAAATCTTAACAAAAAATAATAAGCAAAAGGAAGTACTTCAATTTTTTAATGAAAAGTGTTTGCAAGAAAATATTACAAGTTTAGAATATTCCGAAAAATTACTAATGCAAGAATTAAATGTTGCTAAATCAACTATTCAAACGCTTGTAAGCAAAGGGCTAATTGAAATTGTAAAAAAGGAAGAAACTCGATTTGAAACTATAAACGTTGAAGGTGCAAAATGTTTAAAACTTTCTGAGGCTCAAACCGAAGTTTATAATCAGATTAAAAATAATTTTGGAAATTCTAAACCTGTTTTGTTGCATGGTGTAACTTCATCTGGGAAAACTGAAATTTATATAAAATTAATTAAGGAAGTTCTAAAAACAGGTAAACAAGTTTTGTATTTATTGCCCGAAATTGCTTTAACTACTCAAATGATTAATCGTTTGCGTAATTATTTTGGCGATAAAATAGGAGTTTTTCACAGTAAATATACAGTTGATGCACGTTCAGAAATTTATTTGAAATTATTAAAAAATGAATTGCAAATCGTTTTGGGAGTTAGGTCGGCGGTTTTGCTTCCATTTTCAGATTTAGGTTTAATTATTGTTGACGAAGAACATGAAACAAGTTTTAAACAACAAGATCCCGACCCACGATATTCGGCAAGGGATACTGCTGTAGTTTTATCAAAACTTCATAAAGCTGAAATCGTTCTTGGTTCGGCAACTCCTTCGATAGAATCGTATAATAATGCAATTAATTCAAAATATTTGCTTACAACATTAAACCAAAGATATGGAAATGTTGAAATGCCTGAAATCGTTTTGGCAGATATGAGCGATGCTTATAAAAGAAAAATTAATTCAGGACATTTTCATCCAATTTTAATTAATGAAATTAAAAAGGTTTTAGAAAAAAAGCAGCAAGTAATTTTATTTCAGAATAGACGAGGTTATACTTCAATTACAGAATGTAGAGATTGCGGTTGGGTGCCTCATTGCAAAAGTTGTAATGTGAGTTTAACTTATCATAAATTTAGAAATAAGTTAGTTTGTCATTACTGTGGCGAAATGTACGACATTGTAAATAATTGTGAGGAATGTAAAAGCGAAAAGCTTAGTCATAAAGGTTTTGGAACAGAAAAACTTGAAGATGAGGTAAGTAAATTTTTTCCACATGCCAGAATTGCTCGTTTAGATTATGATACAGCAAGTACAAGAAATAAATTTTCTCGAATAATTGAAGGTTTTGAAAAACATGAATTTGATATTTTAGTTGGTACACAAATGGTTACCAAAGGTTTAGATTTTCAAAAACTTGCTTTAGTTGGAGTTTTAAATGCCGACAATTTATTAAATTATCCTGAATTTAGAGCTTACGAAAGAGCTTTTCAATTATTAACACAAGTAAGTGGTAGAGCGGGTAGGAGAGATAAACGTGGCAAAGTCATTATCCAAACTTATGATGTCCTAAATCCTATAATTCAATATGTGAAAAATGAAGATTATCTTTCAATGTTTAATTCTCAACTTGCTGAAAGGCAGCTGTTTAACTATCCGCCGTTTTCAAATTATATAATAATAAAATTAAAACATAAAGATAGAGCTAAAGTGCATAGAACTGCCGATGTCTTTGCTATGATGTTGAGAACAAAACTTGGAAATAGAGTGAGAGGACCTGAAGAGCCTTTAATAAATAAAATTAGCAATTATTTTATTTTAAATGTTCATATTAGATTTGAAAAAACTATTTCTGGCACTCAGCTTAGAAAATTTATAAAAAATAGAATTGCAAAAATTAAAGAAGAAAGTGATTTTTCAAGCGTAAGGTTTGAAATAGACGTAGATCCGTAATATTTTTATAAATTATTTTAAGAAAAATCACTTTTCCAAATCCAAACCTATGTTTAATTACGTCTAATAGATAAACAAAATTTATTAACAAATTAAAAAAATGAAAATGAAAAAATTTGGATTAATTATGATTGCACTTTTTCTAAGTTTAGCAATCAATCTATCAGCTCAAACAAAAGCAGTTTCAAATCTTCAAGATTCAACACTAACTCAAACTTCTGATACTGTTTCAGAAGCAAAGGATATTGACGATCTTGTTGACGAGCTTGTAAATAAAACTGTAAGTGCTAAAATAAAAGATTTAGATAGCAATTCAGCAGACGCTACAGGTTTTGTGGGAACAATTATGTTTATGGTAATTGCTATGCCTATTCTAATTACATTTGCAGCAGTGGTTCTTATTATATTTCTTGTGTTAAGGCATAGAAAAATCCGAGAAAAAGCACGCTATGATCTTTATGTTAAAGCACTTGAAGCAGGACAACCACTTCCAGATAAGTTTTTTGAAGAACCAGCAAAAACATCTTCATCTAATCTTAGAAGAGGAGCTGTTTTGATAGCTGTTGGATTGGGTATGGCTGTTCTTGGTTTACTGGGAAAAAATTTTGTTATGATAGGAATTGGTGCTATTCCTGGATTTATAGGTATTGCTTTTATGCTGATTTATTATATTGAAAGAAAACCCAAAAAAGAAGAATAAACAGTAAATGAGTAAAGCAGAAGATATGCTTTTGATTTCGCAGGTGGTTATCAGTGATGACCGCCTTGCTTTTGATAAACTTGTGCGTAAATATCAATCGCCTGTGCGTAGATTTTTACTAAATCTTACTTTGGGAGACTCTATGCTTACAGACGATTTAGCACAAGAAACTTTTATTAAAGCATATCTGAATATTCGTTCTTTTAAAGGAATTTCAGCGTTTTCGACTTGGCTTTTCCGCATAGCATACAATACTTTTTATGATTCTATGCGAGCAAAAAAACATTTTGATGACCTAAATACAAGTGAAATTGACAAAAAAAACAGCTCAGAAATTGAATATTCAGAAGAAAAGAACGATATTTACACCGCGTTAAAATTGCTCAGCGAAGAAGAAAAAGCAGTAATTCTGCTATGTTATATGGAAGAAATGACACATAAAGAAGCTGCAAAAATACTAAAAATGCCACTCGGAACTGTAAAAACACATGTTTTGAAAAGCAAAAAGAAAATGGGTGAATTTTTAATAAAACAAGGTTATGGAAACTAAAAATGATGAAATATTAAAAGATTTTTTCGCTAACAACAAATCCGAAATTCAAGATAACGGATTTACTGAAAGTGTGTTAAATCAACTTCCACGAAAAAAAGTAAAACAGGCAAAATGGCTTGTACCTGTTTTTACCTTGCTTGGAATATTTGTTTCTACATTGTTTATTGATTTTAATAAACTTATTTCTGAGATTTACTTTTCTTTTTTACAACTTCCTCTGTTTTATTATGTTTGTTTAGTGCTAACAATTCCAGTTGTGGTTCTTTTACTTTTCTTTTTTGCTGAAAGACAAAATAAATTTCAATAATACTGCAATCTTTTTTCTATTTCCCACCAAACTCCATTAAATACGCCTTAATGAAATCCCATATTTTACCGTCGAGTACAGCTTGAGTATTTCCTGTTTCGTAATCTGTACGAAGGTCTTTTACAAGTTTGTAAGGGTGAAGAACATAATTTCGAATTTGCGAACCCCATTCTATTTTTTGTTTTTGTCCTTCAAGTTTTTCTCTTTCTTCTTGTTGTTTGCGAAGTTCTAATTCGTATAATTGAGATTTTAGTAACCTCATGGCATTTTCGCGATTTTTTAATTGAGAACGTGTTTCGCTATTTTCGATAACAATTCCTGTTGGTAAGTGCTTTAATCGTACAGCGGTTTCAACTTTATTTACATTTTGTCCGCCAGCACCGCTACTTCTATAGGTGTCCCATTCAATTTCCGAAGGATTTATTTCAATATTAATTGTGTCGTCAACTAAAGGATAAACAAAAACCGAAGCAAATGAAGTATGTCTTTTGTGCTGTGAATCAAAAGGCGATAGTCTTACAAGTCGGTGAACTCCATTTTCGCTTTTTAAATATCCATAAGCAAAATCGCCACTTATGCTCATAGTAACAGATTTAATTCCAGCGGTGTCGCCGTCTAATCTGTCAATTATGCTAACTTTATAGTTGTTGTCTTCAGCCCAACGTAAATACATTCTTTCCAAAATCGAAGCCCAGTCGTTGCTTTCAGTGCCTCCAGCTCCAGAATTGATTGTAAGTATTGCATCAAAAGAGTCTTCTTCGTTGCGAAGCATGTTTTTGAGTTCTAAATCTTCAATTAAATTTACGAATTTTTCAAATTCTTTATCTGCTTCTTCTTCAGTAATTTCGTCTGATTTAAAAAACTCGTAAACTAACTCAATTTCTTCGTATTTGGATAGCAATTTATCAAATTCTACTATCCATTTTTTTTCGGCTGTGATGTTTTTTAAAATTTTTTCTGCTTTTTCTGGATCATTCCAAAAATCTGGTTCTTGAGTTTTTAAACTTTCTGAAGCAACAAATTCGCGTTTTTGCTCAATCTCAAAGATACCTCCTCAAAGCTTCTATTCGAGCTTTTGTTTCTTTTATTTTCTCAGTAGTAATCATTACAAAATTTAATTTTACAAAAATAGGAATTTAAATCCCTAATATATCAAAAATTTTATAAATATTTTCAATTTCAAAGCCTCTACTTGATGCAAATCTTAATAATTTTTCTTTTAAAATAGATTTATCATCAGTTTTTATGCTTTTTATTTTTGCTTTTAAGATTTTGTGCAATTGCCCTTCATACTCTTGTTGGTCAATTAAATCTAAACTTGAATTAATTATTGAGCTTGGTATTTGTTTTTGACCGAGCATATATGCAATTTTAATTTTTCCCCAGCCCGAAAATTGAAATTTATCATTAACAAATGCTGCCGAATATCTACTCTCGTTTATATAATTTTCGGAATTTAATTTTTCAACAACTGCTTCAATAATTTCTTGGTTATAATCTTGTTTTTTTAAATATTGAAAAATATCAAAATTGCACTTTTCGGATTTGCTACAATAATTTGCAGCTTTAGAAAAAATCTCGTTAAAAAGTTTTTGATTAGTCATAAACTTCAATATTTACAAAATAACCATTGTGTTTTCTAATGTTTAAAACATTTGCATTTTCAAAAATTAAATATTGCCCTTTTATTCCAATTAATTTTGATTCAATTTCAGGATTTGTGTCAAAATTTATAGTTGTAAATTTATCAATGCCCTGTGGTGCAAATGGATATTCTATTTTTGTAATGCTATTATCGAGAGTGATATATTTTTTAAACTCATCTGGAACGAGAGTCATAATTTCTTTTTTTGATTGAATTAAATCTATGTCGTGTTTAGTAGCCAAAAGCATTTTCGACCAGTTTGTTTTGTCAGAAATATGTTGTTTTAGAGCAACTTCTATTTGTCCGGCTAAGTTCCTATGTGGAGTTTTTGCAAGTTTTATTGCTTCTATAGCTCCTTGGTCAATCCAGCGAGTTGGAATTTGAGTATGACGAGTTACACCAACTTTTAAATTTCCTGTTAATGCCAAATAAACATAATGATCAATTAACGAGTTTTGCTTTGACCATTCCATATCTCTACTAATTCCAAGATGAGACATGTCTTTTTCGGGATTTAAAACGCCTTCATCACATTGAGGAAGACTTGTAAAGCAAGAATAGCAATAACCTTGGCAAAAACTTGTCTTTGTTAAAGCACCACAACTAATACAATTTATTCGGTTTTGATATTCAATTTTAATTTTTTTACCTATAAGATTGTTTAGCTCAATTTCTGAATCGCCACATTGTAAAAAATATTTTACGGGGTTTTCAAAAACAGACCTCATTTTTTGAATATTTCCTGAATAAATCATAGTTGTTGTGTTTTATTTGTTTGTTGTGTGTGGTTTTCTGTCAAAATAAATGTTCTTAGCACTTGCACTTAGAGTGATTGCAAAAATTACTTTATATTTTTCATCAAACATTTTCATTTCTTTAACAGCAGTTCCGGCAGAAAACATTATTCTATTGTCAATTCTAAAATCGGCAGCTCTGCTAACTGCTGAACCAATTGCAATTCCTAAGTCAACAGTATTTATAGCACAAGGAACTTCAGGGAAATTATTTTTATTTTCACAATTTTCTTTTCCACAAAAACCGCAGTTTCTTAATCCTAAACTTTCTATATATGTAGCTACAAGAATTATAACGTCAGATTCTCTCACATTGTTTGCATCTCGTAAAAAGAATTTTTGTCCGCTTTTTTCTGAAATTCCTTCCATTTTCAAAGCAATTTCTTCCATTTTTTCTTTATTGCTAACAATTCTAAAATCGAGAGTGTCGCGTCCTTTGCCTTTCGGTGCTGTTTGAATTGCAATACCAATATTTTTTGCCGCTTCCATTACGGCAGACGAAAGAGAGTTTTTGTCAAGTATCATATTTTTAAATTTATAATTTTATCAACTAATATTTCGGCTAATTTTATTTTTGACTCATGTGTCCAACCAGCAATATGAGGTGTTAGAATTACATTTTCGTTTTTTGCAAGATGTTGAAAATCAGGATTATCCTTTAAGTCTGTTGTTGTTTCAAAAGAAGCATCTTCGTATTCTAAAACATCTAAGCCAGCTGCCAATATTTTTTCTGATTTTAGAGCATCAACTAAATCTGAAGTTTTTACAACCTGACCACGAGCAGTATTTATTAAAATTATTGGCTTTTTAAATTTAGCTATAAATTCTGAATTTACCAAAAATTTGGTTTCTGCTGTCAATGGAACATGCAAACTTAAAATATCAGCTTTTTCAAAAATTTCTTTATAATCAGTCTCTTTTACAAATTGGTCGGAATAATCTTTTTTGTACTTATCGTATGCAATAACTTTGCAACCAAAGCCAGAAAGTTTTTTTGCAAAACTACTTCCCATATTTCCGTAGCCAATAATTGCTACAACTTTACTTCCTAACTCAGAACCACGATTTCCTTCTCGATTGCGAATGCCAGATTTCATTTCTTTGTTAGCTTTGGGAAGATTATTTAATAAACTCAACAACATAGCTACAGCATGTTCGCCAACGGCATCGCGATTTCCTTCAGGAGAGTTTAAGCAAACAATTCCTTTTTTGTTGCAATAGTCTGTGTCAATACTTTCCATTCCTGCACCAACACGAGCAATAAATTTTAGATTTTTTGCACAATCAATAAATTCTTTATCAATATCAAATCTACTACGAATAACAATTCCACAATATTCCGAAATAAATTTTTGAATTTCAATTTTACTTTCTTTATATGCTTCTGCAACTGTAAAACCCGATTTTTTCAATTTTTCTGGAATAATCTCATGAACAGTATCTATCAATAAAACTTTGTTATTCATAATTTAATTTTATTAAGCTACAAATATAAAACAAAAAAAAAGACCGAGAAAATTCGGTCTTTCTTTTATAGAATTTTATATCTTATTTCATATATCCATATCTGTGGTCAGTTGGGCTTACGAAAGTTTCTTTAATAGCTCTTGCATTTACCCATCTAATTAAGTTTAGAGAACCTCCAGCTTTGTCGTTAGTTCCAGAAGCTCTTGCACCACCAAATGGTTGTAAACCTACCATTGCACCTGTTGGTTTGTCGTTAATGTAGAAGTTACCAGCAGCGTATCTTAAAGCATCAACAGCAACTTGAGTAGCGTAAATATCACGGCTAAAGATAGAACCTGTTAATCCATAAGGTGAAGTTGTGTTACAAATTTCAAGAGTTTCTTCGTATTTGTCATCTTCGTAAACATAAATTGTAACTACTGGACCAAAGATTTCTTCTTCCATAGTTGTAAATCTTGGATTTGTTGTAACGATTACAGTAGGTTCAACAAAGTATCCTACAGATTTATCGCCTTTACCACCAGCAATAATTTCACATTCTTTAGAATCTTTTGCTAATTGAATATATCTCATAATATTGTCGAATGAAACTTCGTCAATAACTGCATTTATGAAATTATCAGGATCGTTTACATCGCCCATTTTAAGTGTAGAAAGCGTTTTTGTTAATATTTCTTTTGTTTTGCTCCACAATGATTTTGGCATATAAACGCGAGAAGCTGCCGAACATTTTTGTCCTTGGAATTCAAAAGAACCACAAACTATAGCATTAGCAACTTCGTCAGCTTGTGCAGATTTGTGAACAAAGATAAAATCTTTACCTCCAGTTTCACCTACAATTCTTGGATAAGAAACATACTTGTCAACATTGTTTGCAGCACCTTTCCACAATGTGTTAAAAGTTGCTGTAGAGCCAGTAAAGTGTAAACCAGCAAAATGTTTACTTGCTAAAATAACCTTACCCATCATGCTACCTTTACCAGGAACAAAGTTCACAACTCCGTCAGGTAAACCAGCTTCTTTGTAAATTTTCATTAGGTGATAATTTGAATAAACTGCTGTAGTTGAAGGTTTCCAAACAGTAACATTACCCATTAAAGCTGGCGACATGTTAAGGTTTGAAGCAATAGCTGTGAAATTAAAAGGTGTTAAAGCAAAAACAAAACCTTCTAAAGCACGGTATTCCATTCTGTTTAGTTGATTTTTTATTTCACCAGGTTGGTTTGCATAAATTTGAGACGCATAGTGAGCATTAAATCTTAAAAAATCAGCAGCTTCGCAAACAGCGTCAATTTCGGATTGGTAAATGTTTTTGCCTTGTCCCAACATTGTAGCAGCGCTAATAGTAGGACGATACTTTGTTGAGATAAGTTCAGCAATTTTTAAAGTAATGCTTGCTCTTTCTGTCCATGGTAAATTTTCCCATTGTTTTTTTGCAGCCATTGCTGCTTCTATAGCCATTTCGACTTCTTTTTCACCAGCCATATGGCAAACAGCTATAACTTTTTTATTGTTATGAGGCATAACAACATCAACAGTATTTCCTGTTCTAACTTCTTTTCCACCTATAATTAATGGAATTTCAATTTTTTCAGAACTCATTCTTTTAAGCTCTGCCATTAAAAGTTCGCGTTCTTTACTTCCTTTTAAATACTGAAAAATAGGTTCGTTTGCCGGTCTTGGAAAACTAAATAATGCATTGTTCATAATAAAATATTTTAAACTTTAAATTTTGTTAAGATTACAAAAATAATAAAATTATTTTATTTTAAGTATAGAATTATTATGATAAAAAACATGGTAAGTTTAATTGTTGAATTTTATTTTTTTTGATTACACAAGTCAATGTAAGCAGTATATTATTATATGTGCATTATTTTATTGGTTTTTTAGATATTTTTTTCATATTATTAAGAAAGTTTATATCGTTTTCAATATAATGTTTTTCGTTGGGATTATCAACATTATCCATTGCTTTAAATAAATCTTTCTCGGCTTCAGAAAGTAATTCCCTACATTTTTCCCATGCTCTAGCTTTTGTTTTTGGCGAACTTAATTTATTTTTCGCTGTATTAATACATTTTTTTGCTAAATCCATTTTTGATGTAGCACGTTTTTCTAATAAAGTACTGTTACTTGTTAAATTAGGAAATTTTACAAAAGCTTCACTTACATATTTTATTACTTCTTCAGGTTCTCCAACTTTTTTTAATGAAATGACAGCTTTAACAATAGAACCTTCTTCCAATTTGCCAGCAAATGCAGTTATTAATGCTTTATTTGCAAATTGTTGGTATTTTTGATTATCATTTGATGCTAATAATGTTTCAGCAATATTTATTAGAGTATTGGAATTAAGTGAATATAAATCTATTTTATTATCAATTAACAAATTATATAATTCAGCTTGTGTTTTTAATTTATTTGTTATTTCACAAAATAGGTCGAGTGTTCTAAAATTGTATAAGTCCTTTTTTAGTAATTCTTTTGCTTGTTCTTTTGCTTCATAATATTTTTCTAATACAATTTTATCTTGAATTTCCTGCAGTTCTCTAATTATTTGATGTCTTGGATGAGCTGGTAAAATACACGTTACGCTTTCGTTTTCTATTTCAAAACGTGGTTCTGGACAACCTTCTTCTTTCATTGTTCTAAATATTGTAGGAATGCCTTGCCCTTCGGATTGTGCAAGTTGCAATTTATTAAATAAATATGCAAAACTTTGATTTCTCCATTTTGGACTTGCTTTTCCTGAAATAAATTTTTCTTTATCTACTGCCCAGTGTAAAGTGCCAGAAGAGCGTATTTCAATTCTATCAGAAAAAACAGTAATTCTATTTGGTTCGGAAATTTCATAATCTCGGTGTACAATTGCATTAATAACAGCTTCTTGTAAAGCTCTTATTGGATATTTTACTTGATTTGGACGTGAAGTTGTTTTGTCAAAAGCGGTATATGCTTGTGTGTTTAATAATTCTATTGATTTTTTAGCTTGTTCAACAATATTTCCATTTAATAAATATCTTTCTGCAGTTGGTTCGCTTCTATCTTTGCCTTTATAAATAGATAATACGGTATAAGCATCTGTATAATAAGACGTAATACTTTGTTTTTTTCCGAATAATAATAATGTGAAATTTTTTGGACGTAATTGTCCGTCTAATTGTGTTCTAGTAAAAAGTGGGGGGATAAATTCTGCTATTTGAGTTTTATCTGAGATATAATCTTCAAGTGATTTGTCTTGTGAATATAATCCCATTTCAATTAAATAATCTCTGAGTACAATCAAATCAATATCAGTTTCATTAGCTTTTAAATTTACTCTTTTGTCAAAATATTCAATTTTTTGTTTTTTTATTAATAATTGTGTAAGAACACCATTTCTAGCTTCCCTTGTTTCTCTGCTTATTCTAACATAATAATTTGATGTTTGCCCATCTCTAAAAATATGAGCATCAGGCGAAGCTAATATTGTAAAAACCAAAATGCGTGTACTATTATCATTCGGGTTTTCAATTTCGCTTACAAGTGGAGTAATGGATGGTGATACATAATCTCTGCAAAATTGTAACACTTTTCCTTCTATCTCTTTTAATTTAGCAGAAGATAATCCGGTATAAATGACTTCTGGAAAACCATGTTCGTCTTTTCCCTCTTTTGCTCCACATATGACGTAGCCACCACCTAAGTTTGATATGTCATTAGCAAAAGCACAAATGGTTTTAACAATTTTTTTTACCACATCAATATCATCGCCATTTTCTTTCCATTCAACTCGTTCGCTTTCTCTTATTGAAAGTTCTTTAATATCTATATGTATGTCCATAATCTTTTTTTTACAAAGATAAAAATTTTGAGTTTATTGCAAAAATATTTGATTATGTACGATGGCGTGTAATAGTTATTTGCAAAAAGTTTATCGGATTGTATATTTGCATACACTCTATGTAGATAAAAAACATCAATTTTTAAAAAATGTATGAAAATATTGTGCTTAATAAAAACAAAAAAGATTGCACTTTAAAATGCAATCTTTTTTTAATTCTTTTTGTTGTCCGACAAGGATTCGAACCTTGACAGGCAGAACCAAAATCTGCAGTGCTACCGTTACACCATCGGACAAAAGAACTTTGTGAGTGCAAAAGTAATCCTTTTTAATTAAATACCAAAAAATTTATATAAAAAAAACTTGCACAAGCAGATTAGTCGCTTGTTGTTCATTATCAGTAGTTTAGTTATTCGTACATTCCTGTTTTCAATCTAATAACTTCTTGGTCGCTAAGAAATCTCCATCTTCCTCTTGGTAAGTTTAGCTTAGTTAAGCCTGCAAAATAAACTCTATCTAATTTTTTTACATCATAGCCAAAATGCTCCATAATTCTACGCACAATTCTATTTCTTCCAGAATGAATTTCTATTCCAACTTCAGTTTTTAGATTGTCAACATAGCTAATTGCGTCAACAACAATAGGTCCGTCTTCCAATTCTATTCCTTCAGCAATTTGGTTTAAATGGTCGCGAGTAAGAGGTTTATCAAGTTCTACATGATAAATTTTCTTTTTGTTGTATGAAGGGTGGGTTAATTTTTCGGTTAATTCGCCATCATTTGTCAACAAAAGAAGCCCAGTAGTATTTCTATCCAATCTTCCTACAGGATAAACTCGCTCTTTACAAGCATTTTGAATTAAATCCATAACTGTTCGTCTGCCTTCGGGGTCGTCAGAGGTAGTTACATAATCTTTAGGTTTGTTGAGCAAAATATATACTTTCTTTTCAGGATTTATTTTTTTGTCATTAAATTTAACTTCATCGCCAGGCATGACTTTTATGCCAAGCTCTGTAACTATTTCGCCGTTTACACTAACTAATCCTGCACTAATAAAAGTATCTGCTTCTCGTCTTGAGCAAATTCCAGCATTAGCAATATATTTATTAAGTCTAATTCCCTCTTTTGGTGTAGCTTTTGCTGATTTGTCATTTCGTCTCGAGGGTTTAGAAATTTTCTTCATTTTTAAAGACCTTGTATCAACTCCTTTAATATCATCAATATCAAAGCCGTCCATATTTCTGTTTTTGGACTTAGGTTTTTCAAATTTAGGTTCTGAAATTTTCTTTTTTAAATATTCTGGTCCATCAAAATATTTTGAAGCTTTGTCATATTTTTTTCCATAATTTTTACCTTTTCTCGGTGCTGAGTCATTGTAATTTCTTGATTTTTTGCTAGATTTTGCTACTTGGTTGTCTTTATAAGCCATTTTAAATTTAATTAAAGGTTAATAAAAAATTTTTTACAAACTAAAGTTTGGTATTGTAGGGGTAAGATTAGTTTGCTAAAGTGCAATTCTGTTTTTTTATATTATTAACATCATTAATGTTATATAGGTAGTAATGCTTTTTATTTTTTTTGTCTTGTAAATTTTTGAAATCATGTCTGAAAGTTTTATTTATTTTATATGTTTAACGTAAAAAAAAAGATTTTGTTTTGATTTTAACAAAATAAAAACAAGTATTCAATATTTTTATAGCGTTAATGTTTGATTACCTGAATATTCCCAATATTCAAAATTATTTTCTTCGATTGCAGGAAAGTTCATTTTAAATCCGTCTTTAAATATTTCAGGAAGTCTATTAAATGCTGTAGTTGCTGTAATTCCAGCAGGCGAAATAGGTCGTTTGTTGAAATAACAGCATCTTTTTATAGTTTTTAAATTTGTTAATTCTATAAATTGGGGAACAGCCAACAAAGTAATTAGTGATTCATAAAGTTGCTTTTTTGCTTCTTTTCTACGTCCTTTAATATTTGGGCTATCCTTTATTTCTCCAAGTATTAAATTATTTCCATTATCACATACAATTATATCACATCTTTTTCTGCTTCTTTGAAAAAAATTAGGTAAACTTGTTATAAATTTTTCATACTTAGCAACTGTAACTGGCGCAGATTTTGGATTGGAAAATCTTGCCATACCTGCTCCAATTTTGGTATGCAACGCAATATCTTTTATAAGAGCATTATCTTCAATTTCGAAATATGGTTCGTTTGTTTGGATTGTCAAATTTGGTTCATCGCAAACAGGAAGATCATAATAAGCTGTAAAATCATTCTTCAATAAGTCTTCCATCTTTGTCTAATTGATTGTATTTGTCATAAATGTTATTGATTGTATCCGATAAAGCATTTGTGTTTATAATTCTTTGATTTTCAACTACTAAATCTTCAATTTTCCCATCTTCTACTAGGTAAACCGCAATTTTTTCGAACTCAATTTTTGCTCCATCAATTAATTTATTACAGTCATGTGCTTTGATTAGTAAATTGAGATGATTAATAATATATGGACTGTGAGTTGAGAACATTAAATCAATTGTGTTTTTGTTTGACACAAAGCATTTAGAAATCAAATCATTTATTAATTCACATTGAGCATCTGGATATAGGCTTAATTCAGGTTCTTCGATGTGGATAAATAATTTCTTTTTGATTTCTCCAAGATTTTTAACAGGTTTGAAATCTCTCAAACTGTCTGTTTTGGAAAGAAAGTTTAATAATGTTCTGTTGAAAGCTTCTTCAAAGTCAAAATACTTTGAAAAGTGTTCAGCTATTAAACTTACTGGAATAGCATTTTGAGTTCCTGAAGAACTATTTTTAAGAGTTAGTTTGTATTCTTTGTCGAGGTCTTGAATGAAGTATTTTTTAATAGACTGATGGTCTTTTTCAACAGACAGTTTTAAGTTTAAATAATTAATGTTAAGGGCTTTAATATTTTCAGAAGCCAAATCGAAGTCATTATATACCTCATGAAAGTAAAAACCTAAATATCCACCACTAAGAGAAGCACCTCTCTCAGACCAAAGTGGAATAATATTTCTTGTTTCTGAAATGAAGCTTATTTTGTTGTAACATAAATCTTGAGTTTCAATCAAATTTTTGTTACTTGTTCCTGTAAGTTCGCTTTGTGCAAAATGAAGAGTATATCTTCTACTGTTAGAAAACTCAACTGTATAGCTAATCTCAGTATCGTTTTTTAGGTATTCCTCAAAACCGCAATTTTTAAAATATGCGTTTATATTAAAGTTAAAAAGGCTTTTTGAGACATTGCTTGTTTTTAAGTAAGAGTGAATATTGTGCATTTTGTAAAGCCATCTAAACAATGCTATGGCTTTCATTAATGTGCTTTTACCACTTCCTGACTCACCTATTAAAACTGTTAGTGGCTTGATGTCATCAATAAAAATGTCTTTTATTGGACCTAAGTTTTTTATATGTATTGATTCTTTCATTTTTATTTAATATTGCATATTTTTACTTTGCCTTATCAAACTAACTTACAACATTATTATATAGTATTTGATTAGTGACAGTTATATTTTTTATAAAAATATAAACTAGATTACGTAGTTCAAAGATGATTGTTTAAATTTATACAAAAGTTGTATATTTGTTTACAAACAGCGGTTTATTTCGGTGTGAATAACGGATTTGTTAAAACATTAAATCTTATATTGTAAGATTGTTTTTTATTAAAATACTTGTTTTATACTCTTAAACATTTTAAAATATATTTTATAACATTTTAAAAACTTATTTCAAGCAGTAGTTTTGCAAAATAAATTTATTGATTGAATGGATATTCTTTTTACTCCATATTTTGCTTTATTTTTAATAATTATTTTAGGTCTTTTAATTGGTAGGATAAAGATAAGAGGCATTAGCTTGGATATTTCTGCAGTATTGTTTGTGGCTATGGCTTATGGTTATTTTGGATTGAAAATGCCTGTCGATTTAAAAAATATTGGTTTAGTACTTTTTATTTTTACTATAGGATTTCAGTCTGGTCCTGCATTTTTTGAAACTTTTAAAAAAGAAGGAAAAAAATTAGTAATATTAACTGTTCTTATTGTCGTATCTGGAGCTACAGTAGCTTTAGCTTGCGGAATGTTACTTGGCTATAGTCCAGCTTTAACTGGCGGTTTGTTTACGGGTGGAATTACTAGCACACCCGGACTTGCTGCTATAACAGAGTTGTCAAATTCGGGTGATGCAGCTATTGGATATGGAGTTGCTTATCCATTTGGGGTTGTTGGTGTTGTGCTTTTTATAAAACTTTTTCCTCGTTTATTTAAAATGGATATTAAAAAAGCTGAAGAAAAATTCGAAGCTGAAAATTTAGAAAAATATCCTAAAGTTATTAGCAGAAATTTTGTTGTAGAAAATTCTGAAGTTATTGGTAAACCAATATCAGAATTGAATATAAGAGAAAATACTGGTGTGGATATTTCTAGAGTTTTTCAAGGAGGAATGGCTTTTACACCAAATCCACAAACAGTTTTATTTGGTGGTTCTATAATAAAAGCGGTTGGTACAGAAGCAGATTTGTTGAAAGTCCAAAATTTGATTGGCAATCCTACTGATGTAGAAATTGTGCTAAATGAAAATTATGATGTTAAATTTGTTCTTGTAACTAACAAAAAAGTATTGGGTAAAACTACTAGAGAACTTGGTTTACAAAGTAAATACAATGTCGTAATCACAAAGATAAGACGTAGTGGAGTTGATTTTTCTGTAAGTTCGAATTTAAAACTACAATTTGGAGATAAAATTAAAATTGCAGGAATTAAAGAAGATGTGAATAATGTAGTTGCATTTTTAGGAAACGAAGTAAGCAAAGTTCATGAAGCCAATTATTTACCAGTTGCAGTAGGGATAGTTTTAGGGGTTTTGCTCGGACAAATAAGTATAAAACTTGGAAAATTTGATTTTTCTTTAGGGCTAACAGGTGGCGTTATTACAGTAGCAATAATTTTATCACGTATTAGAAAAATTGGACCAGTAGTTTTTTCATTAACAACAGCAGCTTCTCAGATTTTACGGCAAATAGGTTTAATATTATTTTTAATTGGTGTTGGAACAGAAGCTGGTTCAAGCATTGTTCCAATGTTGAGAACTAGTGGAATTAGTTTGTTCCTATCAGGTGTTGCAATCACATTAGTACCAATGATTTTAGCTGTTTTTTTAGGAAAATATATTTTAAAAATAGATGTTTTACAACTTTTAGGCGGAATAACTGGAGGTATGACAAGCACGCCAGGCTTAGCTGCTGCAAGCTCAATGACAAAAACAAATGCTCCAGGTATTGCTTATGCAACTATTTATCCTATAGGTATGATTATGGTAATAATTTGTGTTCAAATAATGTTTTGGATAATGGTTTAGTTGGGAAGTTTAATTTTATTTACATCATCAATCCATTTGCGTTTTTCTTTATTAAACCTTTCCATGTGAATAGAATCAACAGGTTCTGCAGGTGGTGGTTCAAATTTGAGTGGGTCTATTTTTTTGCCATTTTCATGAATTTCATAATGTAAATGTGGACCAGTTGACCAGCCTGTGCTTCCGACATAACCAATAATATCTCCTTGATTTACTCTATCTCCAACCTGATATTTTCCAAATTTAGAAAAGTGCATATATACAGTTGAATAAACGCTATTATGGCGAATTTTAACATAATTACCTGCACCAGTTCCATAAGTACGAATAACTATTGTTCCATCAGAAGCCGCATAAACAGGCGTTCCTGTAGGTGCGGAAAAATCAACTGCTAGGTGTGGCGTAACAACATGATGAATTGGGTGCATACGTGCATGGGAATAACGCGAACCTATATGAGTATATTCTAATGGTGCTGGCATAAAAGTCTTTCGCATACTGTTGCCAAGAGTATCGTAAAAACAAAGAATAGAATCTTGAACAAAAGGTATAGCCCAAAGTTCTTTCCCACCGTGATGAAAAACACCAGCTTTAATTTCTCCTAAGCCAACTCTTTCATTGTCAACAAAATATTCGTCATATATAACTTTGAACCAATCTTGTTTTTGAAGAGAGTAAAAATCAACTGTCCAAGCAAAAGTTTGAGACAAAGCCAAAGCAATATCCCAATTATAACCATTGTCAATCATAGTTTGCCAAAGCGAATATTCAATAATGCCAGAGGCGGTGTTAGTTATTGTGTCGATTTGTTTTAATGACCTATTAATATAAACAGTATCAGGATTACGAAAATCATAAAGTGTATATTTCATTTTAGAATTTTCATAAACAAAAATTTTAGCTTGTGGAACTTCATCTATTATGGTGTCGTAAAAAATTGTGTATAAATTTCCAACTGTTATTAATGTCGTTCTAAAGGTGTCGCATGACATTTCTACAACTTTGTGTATTTGTTGAGAACTAATTCCATATTTACTTAAAATTCCACCTATATAATCACCTTTGCGGACAGTGTCTTCGATAAGTTCCCAGCCTGTTAAAGGAATTCCAAATTTTTGGGGTATAACTTCTTCTTGAACTTCTGTTGTAGTAGTTGGTGTTTCTTGTTTTTTAGGTTTGAAAATAAAGAATAAAACAACTGCTACAATTAGTACAAAAATTATTAGAGTTATTAAAAATTGCTTTTTAGTCATGACTTAAAATTTTTTTCAATAGTTTGTTTAATCAAATCTAAGAATTTATCTTTCCAAACATTTACTGAATATTTTTCTTCAATGGTTTTGCGTCCGTTTTTTCCAATTTCTTTGCGTAGCTCAGGGTTTTCTATAAGTTTAGATAAAATTTCAAACCATTGCTCATCATCATCTGCTAAAAAACCATTAACTCCATGATCAATTATTTCGGTATTTACACCAACTGGCGACATGACAGCAGGAATTTCTAAACTCAAACATTGCAAACCTTTGAAGCCACATTTGCCCTTACTCCATTTGTCGTTTGGTAGTGGCATTATTCCTATGTCAAATTCGCACAAATCATCAATTTCTGTTTTTTTATTCCATTGAGTTAGTTTAACATCAATATCTTTATCCCAAGTTTTTGTGTTTGCAATTACTTTAAAATATACTTTCTCTTTGTATTTTTCTTTAATTCTTTTTAATACTGGAATGGCTGTGTAAAAATGTTTTAAAGTTGTAGTAGTGCCTGTCCAACCTATGCAAACAGAAGATTTCTCGGTTTGGCTTTTAGTAAAATTGTGATAATCAATATTTAAGATTGTTGGAAGTATAAAAACATTTGAATTGTATTGCTTTGCATAATCTGCTAAAAATTTATTTCCTACTAATACAAGCGTAGATAATTCGCATATTTTAGCAGTTTTTTCGGGTCGTTTTAGCCAAGCCAAATTTTTGTTTCCATCGCTAGTGTCGTTTAGCCAAATTGAATCATCAAAATCAAAAATTATTGGGACTTTTGTTTTTGCAAGTTTTTTCTCGAAATATGTTGTGCCAAGCATAAAAGCTTCGCGATATATAAATATTAAATCGCAATCTTTTGCAATTCTAACATCTCTTAAACGATGAAAAAAACTTTTTATAAGTATTCTTAATTTAGCAAAATATTTACCTTTAGAATAAAAAAGATCATCATCTTTTTCGCTGATAATATTAGAAAAAATTATTTCATAACCATTTTGCTCTAAAGCAGGGATAAAGTGTTCAAATCTAAACCTTTGTCCTGGCGATCTGTCTTTACGATGCTGAACTATGGCTAAAATTTTTTTCATTTATGGCTTAAACTTTTATAAATATTATAATATTTTTCAGCTCCCATTTGCAAAGAAAACAATTTTTTTGAAACTTCTCTTAATTCGCTTCTGTCTATATTAAAATTGTCGTCTAATTTATTAATAGTGTTTTTATATTCTTGCTCGTTAAATTCTGATACCACAATTCCTATATTGTTATTACCAAATATTTCATCAATGTCGCCTACATTAGAATTGCAAACAATAGGAATTCCCATGCCTAATATTTCGGCTAGTTTTGTTGGCGAAGATGCTTTTTTAGAAAAAACAGGTTTAATGAAAAATATAGACATTGTTGACAAACTTAAAAATTCAGGAACTTGGTTTCTATCAGCAGATTTAATGATAATATCATTTTCGTCAATATTCTTTTCTTTAGCGTTTGTGAGAATGTTTGCAGGATTATCGTTTGTTATAAAGAAAAATTTAGCGTTTGAATATTTTTGTTTTAAAACTTTGAAAAAATCCAACATTTCATCTAGCATATACCAAGTTCCGATAGAACCTAAGTAAGATAAAACAAAATCATCTTTTGAAATATTAAGTTTAGTCCTTAATTCGTTTGTTTTTTCTGCCGAAATTTTGTTGTAATCAAAATGTTCAATATCTGCACAACAAGGAATAACTTCTATAGGTATATTTGAAAAATCATTTCTTTGATGAATAATTTTTTTGCCAGCATTTGTTAAACTAACAGTGTAGTCGGCGTTTTGTAAAAATGTTTTTTCTTTTTTCTTAAAAAAGTCATAGACAAGTTTAAAAATTGGATTTTTAATATTCCACAAATTGCCGTCAACTCTTTCGTCGGCATAAAAGCCACGCATATCAAATAAGAACTTAGTTCCGAATTTTTTCTTTAGGCTTAAACCAACAAAAGCAGAAATATAAGAACGACAATGAACTATGCTGAAATTATATTTTTTATGGAGTTTTTTAGCTAGTTTTTTTAAAGCATGAATATCTTTTAAAGTCGAAACTATTGGCGGATTTTTTGTGTAATTAATATAATGCCAAAAAATATTAGACTCAGTAAGTATTCTTGAAATTAATTCGTTTTTCTTTTGAAAATTTACTTGTTTTTCAGCCGACAAAATATGTATTTCAAACCCTTTGTTTGATAATTCCTTTAAGTATGGAATAACTTGAGATTGCCCCAAGGCATCTGTCATACCATCATAAGAAATGTATAAAACCTTATTATTAGAAATATCGATATCTATAATCTTCTATTTTAGCTTTTTGAATTAATGCTTCAAGTATGTAATCAATTTGTTGATCTTGATTATATAGTCTTGACATAAAATTGATCATAGTTTGATTTTGCTCGTCAGAAAAATCTGTTTTTGAAGGTGCAGTTGTTTTGTTTACTACTTTAACAACAAATACACCGTTGTTTCCTTTAAATGGTTTAGAAAGAACATTTGTGTCTAATACAGAAGCTACAGCATTTACGTTTGGCTCAAATCCAATACTTGGAATATAGCCAGCACTAAAACTAACTGCATTAGCAGAAGCAACTTCAATTCCGTATTTTTCTGCTATGCTATTCAAATCCATTTTATTAGATAAGTCTTTTTCTAAGTCAGCCAAATATTTTTCAGCTTTTTTATTATCAATAACTTTTGGTTCAATTCTTTCTTTAACTAAATCAAATGGCATAGGTCCTACTTCGTAAATACCTTTAAGTTTTGCTATAATAAATTTATCTGTAAAATTGTAAACTACAGAAACATCACCTTCTTTAGTTTTGTCGTCAAAAACCCAACGAACAAGTTCTCTTGCACCTTCAGTTTGTCCAATTTTATCATCTAAATCTCTTAATCTAGCTGTGTAGTTTACTAGTTGTTCTTTTCTAATTGCTTCGTCAAATTGTTTTCCTGTAGTATTTTCAGAAGCAAAGTTAGAAGCTGCTGTAAAGTAGTAATTTACAGTAAGCTCAGAAAATTTAACTTCTTCATAAACGGAAGTTAGAGAAACACGTTTCATAGGATTTGTTTGGTCTGTGATTTTAATAATATGAACACCAAAATCTGTTTTAACTGTTACTAAATCTCCAGTTTTTCCATAAAAACAAGCATCGTTAAATTCTGGAACCATCATGCCATAAGTAAACCAATCTAAATCTCCACCTTTTTCAGCAGAACCAGGGTCTTCTGAATTGGTCATAGCAAGAAATGCAAAATCAGTACCTCCATTAATAAGAGCTAAAAGAGAATCCGCTTTTGCTTGACAATCTTCCCAAGTAAAGTTTTCGTTAGGTCTAATTAAAATATGACTAGCTCTAACAGAGTCGGGAACAAAATCGATTTCTGATAGTTCAGAGAAAAAATATGTTCCATTATTGAAAATTATTTCAGATAAGTATCCTACTTCTTCATTAAAAAAGTTTTCTGGCAATCCCATTTGTAATAAATCCATTTCCGACAAGTTTTTTTCAGATACTGTTGGAACTAAACCTCCTTTAATATGTCTGTCATATTTTGATTTAATTTTTTCAATAGCCTGTAAACTATCTTCTGCCGATGGAATTATATTGTAAACGACATAGTCAACTTCTCTATATCTTTTTTTATTCATGAACATATATTGATGGTCATTGTAATAAGCTTTTAAATCTTCTTCAGAGACTTTAATGGTTTCGTTATCAATGTTTTTATATGCTAACATAATGAATTCTATATCATAAGAATTATTACTTTCCATATACTCTAATTCTGCAAACTTAGAGGGTTGATAAAAACCCTTTGCAACCATATTAGCATATTTTAGTTTCAATATTTGAGGTGTGATTAGTTGCAAATAATCTGGTGGTGCACTTTCGCCATTATACAACTCATAAAACTCATCAACACTTAATGATAGTCCAATTTCTTCATAATATTTGCTCATCAAATGTTTTTGTAAAATTTCTTCCCACACTAAATTTCTAAGTTGGTCTTGGTCTATACGCTGTCCTTGCATAGCAAAAAAGTTGTTCCACTTGTATTCAATATCATTATACTCAGGAAATTCAACTTTTTTTCCATTTATTTTTGCTAAAGACATGTCGCTTTTGTTAAACAATCTTATTATTGTGTCTTGATCAATAACAAATAGGAATAAAGCAACTCCAACGAAAATTATTACTGCTATTCCTGCTCTATTTCTAATCTTTTGTAATACTGCCATTACTGTTAATTTTTAATAAAAGTTATAAATTATAATTTTAAAATATTTTGGCTGCGAATATAATAAAATATTATTGTATAAAAACAATGAAATAAAAATAATTACGCACAATTGTTCAAATTTTTGGTAAAATGGTTATTTTAGGGCATAAATAAACGAAACAGTCTCATTGTGTTTAAGGTTTTTGACCTAAAAAAACTAATAAGACTGTTTCTAATCATAAAACATTAAATAAAAATAGAAAATTATTTCTTACATATAAGATTCTAATGGTTCACATGTGCAAACAAGATTTCTATCTCCATATCCGCTATCAATTTTTCCAACATAGGGCCAGAATTTATTTTCTTTAATCCAAGCTAGTGGGAAAGCAGCTTGTTCGCGTGAATATTTGTGATTCCATTCGCTTGCAGTACATTCAACTTGAGTGTGAGGTGCATTTTTTAATGGATTATCTTCTTTGTCAAATTCGCCATTTTTAATTGCTTCACATTCCATTTTAATAGCTTTCATAGCTTCGATAAATCTATCTAATTCTTGTTTTGATTCACTTTCGGTTGGTTCAACCATTAAAGTTTCGTGAACAGGGAAAGATAGAGTAGGAGCATGGAAGCCATAATCCATTAGTCGGCGTGCAACGTCTCCAGCTTCAACTCCATAGTTTTCGCGGAATTTTCTTAAATCCAAAATCATTTCGTGAGCACAACGACCAGTTTCGCCGGTATAAACGACATCGTAATAATCTTTTAGTTCGTTAGCAATATAATTTGCATTTAAGATTGCGATTTTTGTTGCTTGGGTTAGTCCTTCTTCGCCCATCATTTTTAAATAAGCAAAAGTAATTGGCAGAACATAAACAGAACCATAAGGTGCAGCAGCAACTGCTTTAATCGCATTTTCTCCACCAGTTTTTACCATAGTATGACCGGGTAAGAATTGTGCTAAATGTTTTGCTACAGAAATACTTCCAATTCCAGGACCACCACCGCCATGAGGAATAGCAAAAGTTTTATGTAAATTTAAGTGGCAAACGTCAGCTCCGATAAATCCTGGGTTTGTTAAACCTACTTGAGCGTTCATATTTGCACCGTCCATATAAACTTGACCACCGTTTTCGTGAATTATTTTAACCATTTCTTTTATTTTTGACTCATAAACACCATGAGTTGATGGATAAGTAATCATCACAGCACTTAAATTGTCTTTATGTTCTACAGCTTTTGCACGTAAATCATCAACGTCAACATTACCTTTTTCGTCGCATTTTACAACAACGACTTGCATTCCTGCCATAACTGCCGATGCTGGGTTTGTTCCGTGTGCTGACGAAGGAATTAAGCAAATATTTCTATGTCCTTCGTTTCTTGATTTGTGATATTCGCGAATTACCATTAAACCAGAATGTTCGCCACTTGCACCAGAATTTGGTTGAACCGAAGTAGCCGCAAAACCTGTTATTATGCTTAAATCTTTTTCCATTTCAGCAACTAATTCTTTGTAGCCAAGTGCTTGATCTTCTGGTACAAAAGGATGAATGTTGCTTAATTCTGACCAACTCAAAGGAAGCATAGAACTTGCAGAATTTAATTTCATTGTACAAGAACCCAAAGAAATCATTGAACGGTTAAGTGCTATATCACGATTTTCTAATCTTTTGATATAACGCATCATTTCGCTTTCGCTGTTGTATGAGTTGTAAATTTTGTGTTGGAAAATATTGTCTTCTCGTTTGAATTTTAATTCAAAACCTTTAAAATCTTCAATTTTTTCAACTGGGCGGTAATCTTTTTTATTAGCTGTTGCAAAAATTCTTAGAATTGTATTGATTTCTTCTATAGAAATTAATTCATCAGTAGAAATTCCAACATATTTTTCGCAACAATATCTAAAGTTCATTTTGTTTTTCAATGCAATAGCTTGAATATCTTTAGATTTTAAACCTTCAGGAATTTCAACAAAAATAGTGTCGAAAAATTCTTTATGTTTTAATTTATAACCTAATTTTTCAAGTTCAACAGCGATAAATCTAGCAGCTTTGTTAATGTTGTTAGCAATTCTTTTCATTCCTTCTGTACCGTGATAAACAACATACATTCCTGCCATTGTAGCTAATAGAGCTTGAGCAGTACAAATGTTTGAAGTTGCTTTTTCACGTTTTATATGTTGTTCGCGAGTTTGTAAAGCCATTCTTAATGCTTGATTTCCGTGTTTATCAATGCTAATTCCAATAATTCTACCTGGCATGCTACGTTTATATTTTTCGCGAGTAGAAAGGAAACCTGCATGAGGTCCGCCATATCCCATAGGAATACCGAAGCGTTGAGTAGAGCCAACAGCAATATCAGCACCCCAAGAAGCTGGCGATTTTAAAAGTACCAAAGCCATCACATCAACAGCTGCACAAACGAGAATTTCTGATTCGTGGGCTTTGTTAGTAAATTCTGTATAATCATTAATTTTTCCATCAGATGCAGGATATTGAACTATTGCACCAAAGGTTTTATTACAAAGATTAGCTTCTTTGAAATTTCCAACAACAACTTCTACGCCAATAGGTTCGGCTCTTAATTTAATTACATCTAAAGTTTGTGGAAAAATATTTTCGTCAACAAATAAAACATTTTTATTGTCTTTCACTGCTTGACGCGAACGATTTTCTAACATCATGCTCATTGCTTCAGCAGCAGCAGTAGCTTCGTCTAAAAGTGAAGAATTTGTTATTTCTAAACCTGTAAGCTCGGTCAAAACAGTTTGAAAATTTAATAATGCCTCTAAACGACCTTGAGAAATTTCTGCTTGATAAGGAGTGTAGGAAGTGTACCAACCTGGATTTTCGAAAATATTTCTTAAAATCACAGAAGGAGTAGCAGTTCCATAATAACCCATACCAATAAATGATCTGTAAATTTTATTTTTCGAAGCAATTTCTTTAATTTTATTCAAATATTCATACTCGGTTAAAGCTGGATCTAAGACAAGTTTTTTAGGCAAACGAATATCTTTTGGAACAACTTCATCAATTAGTTGATCTAAAGATGAAACACCAACTTTTTTCAACATTTCTTGGTATTCGCTTTCGCGTGGTCCTAGATGGCGAGAAACAAATTTTTCTTTTATCATTTTTATTATAATTTTATATTACTAATAACTTTAAATTTTAAATTAAGGCAAAATTAAAAATAATTTCCGAAAAAACTAAATCAACTTGCGTGTTTTATAATATAATTTATTTAGTATTTTTTTAATTACAAAAAAATTATAATTTTGCTTTTTTGAAAATCAAAATTATGCGACTAATTATATTAAATGTTTGTTTGATTATTTTGAGTTTAAATCTTTATTCGCAAATTAATCTAAGTTTATTAAATGGACAACAAAAAACCTTAGACTCCTACGTATTTCGATCAGATGAAGGAGTTGAATATATGGAGTTTACTTTTACAAAACCTAATGGAAAAGTAAAAACATCATATATTGATTGCGAGTCTGTTTATTCATTAAGTATAGATGGAAAAGATAGTATTTTTTACTATCCAATTGATCATGAAGAATTTTCTGTTGAACAAATGTCGGTTGTGGTAAACGCTCGTCAGCTCGCAATTAAAGAATATAAACCTTGGCTTGCAACTGTTGGCGGTTTATTAATAGGGAGTGCGTCAATGTTTATTCCGTTAGATCCGTTTACGCGTTTATTAATTCCTGTGGGGTATTCTGTAACAATGGCTTTTGTAAAACCTCCAAAATCTTATGTAACAAATCATTATCCTCAAGCTGCTGATGACGAGTGGTTTGTATATGGTTATCAAAATGTAGGACGTAAAAAAATATTTAAAAATACTCTTATTGGTACTCTTGGCGGAGTGTTCGTCTCTGGAGTAGTTGTTGGAACTCTTTATTTAATCAATCCAGATAAGTAAAATCAAGTACATACGAAATTATGCAGATATCGATTTTAATTAATTATTTTTGCACTCACAAAATAAAAATGCTTTTTTAACGTTTAATGTATTTTAATTTATAATATTATAATGAGTTTTTTTCGAAAAATATTGCTTTTTATTCTAGCCTTACTTTGTATATCTGTTATTTATGCTCAAGATAAAAGGCTAAGAAGAGCAGACGAAATTTACGAAGCTGGGGAATATTTTAGAGCAATAACCGAATACACCAAAATTTTAAGGAAAGAAAAAAATAAAAGTGCAAAAAATGAATTGTATTTTAAAATAGGAGATTGTTATTTTAGTCTTGGAGATTACAAAAAAGCAAGAAGTAATTATAAACGAACAGTTAAAGTTAGAGAACTTGAAATTGATTCTAAAATTAGATTGGCAGAAATTCAAATTCAAGAAGGTACTTACGATGAGGCAATAGCTATTTATCAAGATGTTTTGGAAATGGATCCAAACGATACTGTTGCTCAAAAAGGAGTGGAGTCGGCAAATCTTGCAAAAATGTGGAGCGAACAAGCTACGCGTTTTAAGGTGGAAAGAATGAAAGAATTTAACTCTAAACGAAATGATTTTTCGCCTACGGTTGATGAAAAAGGTGGCTACGACCATGTTTATTTTAGTTCTAATAGAGATGAGGCAAAAGGAAAAAAAACAAGCTTTATCACAGGCGAAAAATTTTCAGATTTGTTTGTCTCTAAGTTTGATAGAAAACAAAAATGGTCAGATCCAGTGCCATTAGATTCTTTAAACACGCCTTTTGATGAAGGAACACCAACACTCGCAGAAGGAGGACGAAAGTTTTATTATACTGCATGTAAAGCTGAAAAAGGTAAAAAGGTGGGATGTCAAATTTATGAGGCACAAAAAGTTGACGGAGAGTGGATGAACCCAACAAATTTAGGATTAGTTGCTGACTCACTTTCTATAGGACACCCAACTGTTTCGCCAGATGGAAACACAATATATTTCTCGGGTAGATTGCAAGGAGGCTTTGGAGGAGCCGATATTTGGTATTGTGAAAATGAAGGCGGAACATGGTCGCAACCTAAAAATATGGGACCAGCAATAAATACACCTGGTGATGAACTTTTTCCATTTATGCGAGACGATTCAACATTTTACTATTCAAGTACAAAACATCCAACAATGGGCGGACTAGATATTTTTGTTTCTAAAAAGAATGAAAGAGGAAGATGGATGCCGTCAGAAAATATGAAACCACCGTTTAATAGTAATGGTAACGATTTCGGAATTTATTACTATTCAAATGAAGATAAAGGCTTTTTTACTTCGGATAGAAAAGGTTCGAGACAAGAAGATATCTATTGGTTTGAAAAACCACCATTAGTATTTAGCCTATCGGGAATTACTAAAGATAAAGATACAGAACAAATACTCGATTCTTGCGTAATTACACTTTTCGGAAGCGACGGTTCTATATTTAGAGATACTACATCACTTGCAGATAAAGAAAGAAAAGGAAAATTTAGTTTTAAATTAAAACAAAAAACTGACTATGCCTTTATGGTGCAAAAAGATGGGTATTTTAATGGAAAAGCACGTTTTACAACAGACTCATTAATGTTCGATAAAGTTTTTGAATATGAAATTTTACTCGAATCTCTAAATAAAACTTTTGAAATACCAAATATCGAATTTGAATTTGGACGTTGGGATTTAACAGAATCTTCAAAACATACTCTTGATAGTATTGCAAGAATATTAGTTGATAACCCATATCTAGTTATCGAACTTTCAGCTCATACAGATATGATTGGTTCAGATGCATCTAATATGGAATTAAGTCAAAAACGTGCAAATTCTGTTGTGGAATATTTTACAAATAAAGGTATCCCAAGCGGAAGACTTGTCGCTAAAGGATATGGAGAATCACGTCCTAAAATAATCGAAAAACCTGATATAAAATATCCATTTTTGCCAAAAGGAGCAGTCTTAAACGAAGATTATATTTTAAGTTTATCGCCTGAGCAACAAGTAGTTGCAAATCAACAAAATAGAAGGATAGAGATGAGGGTGATTTCTAATGATTATATCCCAAGCTTAGACTGAAGTCAGTTAAAAGTTAAAAGTTAAAAGTTAAAAGTCGAAAGTTTTTAGTGTTAAGTTTTAGTATGAAGATAATAAAATGATAAATG
>ENA-UPXM01001094-UPXM01001094.1-activated-sludge-metagenome-genome-assembly--contig:-NODE-1094-length-36449-cov-5.660411_pt1 | contig 36449 bp, 36 predicted proteins | sample MGYA00238178_ERZ772708 | MGnify/ENA primary metagenome ERZ772708 (study PRJEB29002, sample SAMN05720212) | activated sludge metagenome | isolation source: anaerobic digester from wastewater... | reverse complement strand
GAAGCACATCCGCGTCGCCGATGGTTTCCTTCGCCGCCTGCACCATGGCGCGGTTGAGCGGGGTTTTCGCCCGGTGTATGCCGGGTGTATCCAGAAAGATCATCTGTGCGTCGGGGAAATTTTTTATACCCGTGATGCGGTTGCGCGTTGTCTGCGGCCTGGCGGTGACGATGGATATTTTGTCGCCGATGACCGCGTTAAAAAATGTGGACTTGCCCACGTTGGGCCGTCCGATGATGGCGATGAAACCGGATCTGTACACGTATTTTCTCCAATGACTCAATGAAATCCCGCAATGTTCACCGAAAAAGGTCCTGCCGTTTCCGTGGCGGCGGTCAACCTTCCACACATCGCGCCGGGGCCGGAATCTATAACTATTTCCGCATCCGGGTAAAGCTTTTTTATTGCCCGTGTGTTTTCGTTGCGATAGCCGCGAAAACGTGACAGGTCGCGCGGATGGACCAGAAAATGCAAACGCCTGGTCTGCGGCGGCACATTCTTCAGTAATTTCAGCGCGGCTGAATAAAAAACGGCCGCATGAACCAGGCTGCCCAGGGACGGGTGCACGGGACCGGCAAGCACAGCCCCCGCCTCGCTCATTTCCGGCGTCATCTGGAGCCCGAAGCGGATGATGCGGATGCCTGCCGGCACGAGCGCCTCCCATGCCATGGTGCACCAGTCGAGCGCTTCTTCCACAGACAAGGGCCGGTAACGGCCCGCCTGCCACTGGCGTGCAAGGGGCGTGTCTTTGAAAACCAGTACCGGATGGATACGGGCGGTATCGGGTTTAACAGATGCGGCCACTTGCAGCGTTTGTGCAAAACTCTCCTTTGTGTCGCCCGGCAGGCCGGCCATCAGATGGATGCCGGTTTCAAAACCATTTTCCTTGAGCAGCCGAACGGCCAGGCGCGCGCTGGTCGCGTCATGGCCGCGGCAAGCGAGGCGAAGCACGTCGTCGTTGAACGACTGCACGCCTATTTCAACCGTCCGGACAAAGCGGGATTGCAAAAAGTCCAGCGTTTCGCGGTCGATGTAATCAGGCCTGGTGGAGATCCGTATGGCATGGGCCGCTTTGTCACGGATATATTTTCCGGCCCAGGACAAAAGTCGTGCCTGGCAGTCGGGGGGCAGGCCGGTGAAGTTGCCGCCGTAAAAGGCTATTTCCACGCGCCGGGACTTGTCTTTGTTCCAGCTCAGATAAGCGGCGATCTGGGAATCGAAAAAACTTTGTGTGATCTGCGTGGTGAAATTGCCTGCCGCGATTCTCTCGTTGCAGAAGATGCACAGGTTCGGGCATCCTGCGTTCATGATGAATACAGGTATGATAAGCGGGTTTTCCGCCCGGCCGTTTTCAGGAATCGTTTTCATGCTGCAGATATTCCCACGCCTTTTGCGCCGCCTGTTTTTGCGCCTCTTTTTTGCTTTTCCCCCGGCCGGTCCGGCGGATGAAATCACCGGCGCTTACCTCTACCTCAAACGTCTTGTCGTGATCCGGGCCGCTTTCAGAAAGCAGAGTGTAAACAGGGGGGGATTTATATTTTTTATGGCAAAGCTCCTGCAGCAGCGTTTTGAAATCCTCACATTGTGCAGGCAGGGCTTTATCCTCGATCATTGGAGTCATCAGTCTCCTGATAAATGTTCTGGCCCTGCTGTAGGTCGAATCGAGGTAAACTGCGGCAATGAGAGCCTCGAAGGCGTTGGCCAGCAGCGATTCCTTTTGACGCCCGCCGGAATTTTCCTCGCCCCGGCCTAAAAGCAGATACTCGCCCAGGCCGAGCATGGTGGCCATATCCGCCAGAGGCTTTTCTTTGACCAGAAGCGCGCGGATCTGGGAAAGGTCGCCTTCGTCTAAATCGACATGCTTTTTCATCAAAAGGTCGCTTATGCACAGGCCGAGCACCGCATCGCCTAAAAACTCCATTCTTTCATTATCCGCAGCGTCGGAGCGAGGGTTTTCGTTGATATAAGACTTGTGCGTCAAAGAAGTCTCCAGCAGTTGCGGGTTGCGGAAAGTGTAGCCGATCCTTTTTTGAAGTTCTTCGAGCTGTTTCAATCTGTCTTCATCCATAAACCACCTCGCCGGTCAGACGACCGTCGCAGACGCCGTCAATTTTTGCGTGGACGACGGTATTTGTCTGACAGTCTGCCCCCTGTGTGAGAATCACAGGAAGATAGTTGTGGGAAAATCCCCTTGGCAGCCCGGTTTTTTTGTCGGGCGAGCCTTCAACCAGAACCGGCAGCATCCTGCCCAAAAATTTCCGTGAAAAAGCTTCCCGCTTCTTTGCACCGAGCGCCCGCAGAGTCGCCGCCCGCTCTTTTTTTGTTTTGTCCGCCACTTTGGGCGTCATCTCCAGTGCCGCGGTTTGTGGTCTTTCCGAGTATGGAAAGACGTGAAGATAGGCCACGGGCAGCTCTTCCAGGAGGCTCAAAGTACGGAAGAATTCCCCTTCTCCTTCGCCCGGAAAGCCGACCATGACGTCCACGCCGATGGCGATGTCCGGGATCTCGCGTACCACGCGGTTTATCAGGGATTGATAAAAGTTCCGGTCATAGCCTCGTTTCATTTTTTTTAAAATATGGTCATCACCGCTTTGCAGGGGAATGTGCAGGTGCGGGCAGAGATTGTCATGGCGGTCAAAAAGAGAAAGCACAGCGTCGGTTACTTCAAGCGGCTCTATCGAGCTCAGGCGAAATCTCACCTGTCTGTTTTGCGGCAAAAGATTTTCGAGCATCCGGGCCAGCTCTACAGGCGGGCTGAGATCATGGCCGTAATTCCCGAGATGAATTCCGGTAAGAACGATTTCTTTGCATCCCTGACCGGCAAACCGGTGTGCCCCCGCAGAAACATCGGCGACGGGCAGGGAGCGACTTTTTCCCCTTGCATAAGGGACGATGCAGTAGCTGCAAAAAGCGTCGCAGCCGTCCTGAATTTTAAAAAAGGCGCGGGTGCGCCCCGCGAGCCTTGCCGCCGGCAGCGGCGGGAAGTTTTTTTGCCTGAAAATGTCGCCGGCCAGAACAAGGGGGAAATCATTTACGGGGCGGCTCAAAAGAGCGGCGATCAGGTGTTTGTGGTCATTGCCCAAGACGGCCGAAACGCCCGGGATGTCCGCAAGCATCTGCGGTTGTGTCTGCGCCAGGCAGCCCGTTACAATTACGCTGGCGTGGGGGTTTGCGCGCAATGCCCTCCGGACCAGCTGGCGCGCCTGGAAATCGGTAAAGGCGGTGACGGTGCAGGTATTGATTACGTATGCGTCAGCGCAAGACGGGAAGGCGGCAAGATTGAATCCGGCGCGTCTGAGTTCCGTGGCCACAGACGCGCTGTCGCAGTGGTTGACCTTGCAGCCTAAAGTGACCAGGCTGACGCTGCGGATTTCCCCGGCCGCTCTCCCGGGGATAGTGTTTTCCTTGTTGTTATCCATCATAATCAGTGTTTATGAAGCAAATCATTCCTTGTCAAGGCAAACTAAAAATAGATTTTATTTTTAAAATAAGTTAAATTTCGATGAACAATATTTCCGGGGGGATGAAATATGGACTCTGTGTCTTCTTTTTTTTCGGCAAATCCTGCCGCTTTCACGCTGCTTGCGGTTTTTGTTGTCGTAATGATCCTGTTTTTCATTTTAAAAAAGCTGGTCAAACTTGCCGTCGTGGTTGCATTTGTCATTTTACTGGCCGGAGGGGTCTATCTGTTTAAGGACCCGGGCTCTGTGTCGGTCAAGGTCAGGCATGCCACGGAAATACTCAAGGAAGGCAAGGATCAGATCGGAGAGACATTCAGCAGCCTTTTTGAAGACACCAAAAGCCTGGGCGGAAAACTCACTAAAGTGCCGGGCGATTTGAACAAAATGCTGAAAACCGCCGAAGAGGACACGGAAAAAGAATATAAGAAGAAATAAGCCGTCCTAGGTCATAAAAAGATCATTCGTGGAAAAATTCGGGTCACTGGTGAGGTTGGCTCCCATGCGTCTCAAACCCGCCTCATCGCCGGGCGTCGGGATGTGGGTCATGTGAACCTCGCAGTTTTTCAGCTCCTCCAGCCTGCCCAGGGCAAGCTCTGCCGCCGGATTGGTCGTGGCGCTGATGGCCAGAGCGATGAGCGCCTCTTCGAGGTCGAGACTCACATTTTTTTCATTTAGTATTTCCGTTTTCAGTCTGCCGATGGAGCCGGTGATGGTAGCCGGCAACAGTTTGATTTTATCCGGGATGCCCGCCAGATGCTTGATGGCGTGAATGACCACGCTGGAAGCCGCGTGCATCAACGGCGAGTTGCTTCCGGTGATGATGAGTCCGTCGGGCAGTTCAAGAGCCGCGCCGCAAAAAATCCCCTCGCTGCCGCGCTTGAGTTCTACCGCTTCCTGCGCGGCCCGGCGGGCGGGAAGCACGACACGCCTGTTTTCCGGCTTTAAGTCAAAATCGTTCAGGATCAGCTCCACACGCTGCACCGTCTCTTTGTCTGAAAAGCCCATTGCATATTCGCAACGGTAGCGGAAGTAGCGCCGGATCATTTCCTGCTGAGCGGCTTCGCGGGCGATTTCATCGTCCGTGATGGCAAATCCTGCGCGGTTGACGCTCATATCGGTGGGAGATTTATAAAGTGACGCCTCACCGGTGATTTTTTCCAGAATTCTTCTCAGAATGGGGAATACTTCCACATCGCGGTTATAGTTGACGCATGCTTCGCTGTAAGCTTCCAGATGAAACGGGTCGATCTGGTTGAAGTCGCGCAGATCGGCGGTTGCCGCTTCATAAGCGACATTGACCGGGTGCTTCAGCGGAAGATTCCAGACCGGGAAGGTCTCAAATTTTGCATAGCCTGATTTGATGCCTTTTTTGTAGTCATGATAAAGCTGGGAAAGGCAGGTGGCCAGCTTGCCGCTGCCCGGCCCCGGCCCCGTGACAATGACCAGGGGCTTGTCCGTGGGAATATAGTCGTTTACGCCGTACCCTTCATCGCTGACAATCAAATCCACATCGGTCGGGTACCCCCTCGTGAAGCTGTGGGTGAATACGCGGATGTCCCGCCGCTCGAGTTTGTTCTTGAATTGCACGGCGGAGGGCTGGTCTTCAAAGCGTGTGATGACCACACCCGTCACGCTGATATTCCATTCGCGCAGGTCATCGATGAGCTTCATGGCGTCCGTGTCGTAGGTGATGCCGAAGTCCGCGCGTATTTTTTTACGTTCGATGTCGCCTGCATAAATGCACAAAAGAACATTGGCCCGGTCTTTCAGCTCCTTGATGAGCCTCATTTTGACATTGGGGTCATAACCGGGCAGGACGCGGGCCGCATGATAGTCGTATAAGAGTTTACCACCGAATTCCAGATAGAGCTTGTTGTTAAACCCCTCAAGACGCTTCAAAATTTCCGTCGTCTGTTCGGAGATGTATTTTTCATTATCAAAACAGCTTTTACTTGAGTCCATGGGGGTGCCGGATGCCTTTTTGTATGATTTGCGAAGCGACCGTAAGAAGTTCGCATATATAGTTGCGCTTTTACGAGACCGCCTTTGTCAGTTAAAATGTCTGTTGCGGGCCATCATTTTATGTCTTTTAATTAAGCGGACGGTTTGTTCTGCCCGGGTGTTAAAATACCGGTCTGTTTCTTATATCAAATGGCATAATTTATCCAAAAGAAAATGGACCGTACTTTGCGGCGGTGGAAAATTAATGAAACAAACAGGTAATGAAGAGGGCGGCCTGAATTATGTCAGATTAAATTTATTTCCATCGCACGCACGGGACAGGCCGACACGCACAATTCGCAGCCGTTGCATTTTTCCGGGTCGAACAGAACTTTTTGCGTCCCTTTTTCAAAAAACAGCGCCCCGGTGGGGCAAAACCCGGTGCAGGCTCCGCAGTGGACGCATTTTTCCGTATTCTGAAGAACGCTTTTGGAAAGAGGTTCTACTTTTAATCCCATTTCCTTAAGGAAACGTATCCCGCGGTCAAAATCTTCCTTCTCGCCGACAAGCTCCAAAACAATAACGCCTTCGCGCTTGGGGAAAATTCTTGCCTTGAGGATATTGAAAACCAGATTGTGTTTCTGTGACAGCTGATAAATTACAGGCTGCTGGACGATGTCCGGCGTATAGCGGATAACGATTTTTTTTGAATACATAGGCCCAAAAAATGAAAAAAGTTCAAGTTCGCGGCATGTTAAGAGATGGACTTTGTAATGTCAAGGCAATAGTTGACGCTTACATAAAAAACAGACGATCCACTGCGCGTGCTTTGATCGGAGCGCGGAAATTATTGACTTTACTGGATATCTGCCCTGCAAGGAAAGATGAAATCCTTGATTGCCTCACTTTTCATGAGCTTGTCACATACCCCGCCCGTCATGTATGGTCGTCTTTTTTGCCGGCATCGCGAGATTTGAACAGATCAAACAGGGGTTGAAACGGGGTCAGGCCGGCTATTGCCTGTGGGTTTGCCCTGGAGTAGTTTTCCGCGTATTCCTGCCACTTTTTGAACTGGTCATCGGCCATGTTACGAAACAGGAGATAATTACGGATGGTCTGCTCGAGGTGCTTTTCAAAAAATTCCGTCAGGACGTTTTCACCATACTGGATAACCAGATACAAAAGCGGCAAAGGAAGAAGATATTTCTTTTTGCGCGCCTCTTCCAGGACTATTTGCGTGAGGATGGACGGAGTGACATCCTCGCCGGTTTTAACGTCGGTGACCTGTATCTGTCGCCCCTCGCGGATCACCTCTGTTACATACTCCATTGTTACATATACGCTTTTTTCCGTGTCGTAGAGGCGGCGGTTCGTGTATTTCTTGAGCTTGAGCGGTTTGAATTCCATGTTTCATCCTTTTTTATTCTCATACGCAATTATTGTGAGTATTGCAACATAAAATAAGTACCCGTCGCCTGCGAAATAAGTCTTATATTTGTAAGTATTTGTAAATATTTATTATTATTGTTTTCATAGATGGATTTTATCCTTAATAAATATTTTTGCATTGCAACATTTTTCATTGACAAAGCATTTTCCATGGCTATAATGGTTCTACAACGAAAACGCGGATGAGGGGAACAAAAACATCAACACTTGAAAACAACAAAAAACAGGAGGAAAAAAATGGAACCCAAGCAGATCGCAAAGCAGATGATTGATTTTAACAAGAAGGCTTTTGACAGCTCTTTTGAGGCCATGGCCGTCATTCAGGAGCAGACGGAGAAGATGGTGGTCAGCCTGATGGAACAGTCGGCGCTTTTCCCTGAAGAGGGCAAAAAACTGATCAATGACTGGATCAAGACCTACAAAAAGGGGCGTGAGGAATTCAAGGCGGCGGCCGACGAAAACTTCAAGAAGGTGGAATCTTTTTTCGCGTCAAAGTAAAAAAGTAAAAAGTGCAGACACGATTAAAAAACCGCCGCAGGTATCTGCGGCGGTTTTTTCTATTGCCCGTGTCCGGAAAACAGCCCTTTGGAATGCCGCTTTCCTTAATTTTTCATTAGAGCGCCTTCTTTTCAACAAAGAACACGGAGCATCTTCCTTCAGACCGTCTTCGGCGCTTTGGGCGGACTGACGAGGCCCTCTCCTTCCAGCACCACAACACCGTCCTGGTTTGTGCAGACGGTTTTGAGGCACGCCCGGTTTTTTTCCAGATTGAGTTCCAGGACCTCAACACGGCCCGTGATGGTGTCTCCTATATGCACAGGTGCCAGAAAGCTCAGTTCCTGTTTCATGTAGATGGTTCCGGGGCCGGGCAGTTGATTGGCGATAATTGCGGAGATAAATCCCGCCGTGAGCATGCCGTGAGCGATACGTGTCTGGAAGAAGGTGTTTTTCGCATAGGCTTCATTTACATGCGCCGGGTTGAAATCGCCGGTGATGCCTGCGTAGAGGTAAATATCCGACTCCGATACGGTTTTCGCGAATTCGGCTGAATCCCCAACCTTTAACTGATCAATTGTTTTTCCAATCATAAGCAGTCCTTTTCATTTTTGTTGATTTATGGAGGATGCATTTTTTCTTCAGCCGGCCCATGTCAGAACCAGCACTTGTGGCTCCAGATGTTTTCTTTCAGGTCTCTGACATTGTCCTCCATGTCCAGGTACATGCAGGCATTGTTGATGGCCAGGCCTCCCTGATAGGCCAGCGCCGTGACCAGCGAAATCTCGTCTTCGGTGAATTTTCGTTTACGGCTGCTGTAGATGATGAGAACGCCGATGATTTCTTCTCTGGATTTAATCGGCACATACAGCATGGAGGCGATGCCTTCTTCCTTCTTTTCTTTTTTGTACTGTGTGCCTTCGTCCGTGAAGACGTCTTTGATGATGATTGTTTCTCCCTTCAAGGCGGCAGCCATGTTTTTGTCCGCCCGCACCGGTCCTTTGCTCATATATTTCTCACTCAGACCGACACAGGCGACGCGCTTGAGCGTGCGTTTGTCCTCCTCCAGAAGCTGGACCGCAACCGCCTTCAGTTTAAGGGATTCAACCATGTCTTCGGTCATGGTTTGCAAAATGGATTTGATGTCGAGGCTCTGCGAAATTCCGGCGGCGAGATCAAGGAAGGTTTTTGACTGTCTGCGCAATTTCTGCACCAGGAAGAGATTGGAGATTTCCGCACCGCCGCGCTCGGCAAGGATAGACAAAAAATCTATTTCGTCCTGCGCGAATTTGCGGATTTCCTTTGTATAGATGCTTAACACTCCGAGCATTTCCCCCCGGTCGATCATCGGCATCGCCAGAATAGAGCCGATGCCTTCCGCCTTTTTGGCCTTGTGATTTGTCAGGCGCTTGTCCGTTGTGGCGTCACGGTAATAGATATAACCTTCTTTCATCAGTTGCGGCCTGATTTTGACTGCCTGATCGGGCGAAGTGTGGACGTATTTGTCCGACAGGCCGATTTGCACGGCCAGGGTGGTCTGATCCGCCTGTTCGTCGTTTTCATCCCTCAGATAAACTACGGCTGCCTTGGCCTTGAGTGTTTTCATCGCGGTGGAAACAATGAGGTGGCCGATTTTGAGATGGTTTTTGGTTTTGGCCATGTCTTTGCTGAGCTTGCTCAAGGCTTGAAAATAATTTACTTTGGCTGGCATGTTTTATTTACCCCCTATATGGCTTCATTTATTTTATCGATCAGCGACAGTTTGCGGGCTGGCGGCGTTGAACGCGGTTTTATTTTCACTTTTTCCGGTAATTTTTTCCGGCTTGTTTTTTTTGCGGCAGCAGGTTTACGGGTGGCGGCCGTCTTTTTTGCTTTTGCCCCGTCCGTCCCTGCAGGTTTTGTCTGTGCGGCCGGCCTCAGCGCCGCTTTGGGTGCGGGCGCTTCGGCAACGTCGCGATCTTTGAGCCAGCGCACGATTTTAGGGGCGAACAGCCGCTGAAATTTAGAGCTGACATAAATGCCGATATGGCCCGTTTCCAGGCAGACGTCCTGCGCATCGCTGCTTCCGACAGCCTTTGTGAGCTGATTGCAGGCCTCCGGTGGGACCAGGTGATCGTATTCTCCGTAAAAATTCAAAAGCGGCATGGTCAACTTTTTCAGATCGACTCTTTTCCCTCCCAAAAACATTTTGCTTTGAATAAGCAGATTGTTCTTGTAGCAGTCGTCGATGAACTGGCGGAAGGTTTCACCCGGCACGTCGGGGCTGTCGAAAATCCAGCGCTCCATGCGCACGAAGTTTTCCACAAAGTCCCTGTTGTCCATGTTTTCAGCAAAACCGACATACTTATCGATCATCAGGCGGGCGGGATTGAGCAGGAGAAAGCCGAAGTTCATCAGGTCACCCGGGATGTTGCCGAAGGTGCGGACCATTCTGTCTGTGTCCACGTCTTTCATCCATATGTGTAAAAGCCCCTGTCTTGTATCAAAATTCGTCGGCGTGACAGTGGTAACGAGGTTTTTAATCTTGTCCGGATGCTGGGCTGCATACATCACGCAAAACGTGCCTCCCATGCAGATGCCCATCAGATTGATTTTTGGGACGTTATGTTTTTCGCGGATGAAATCGACTATGTTGTTCATGTAACCGTTGACATGGTCGTCAATGGTGAGAAAACGGTCTTTACGCTTTGGATAACCCCAGTCCACCATATACAGGTCGATGCCGCCTTCCAGAAATGTTTTGACTACGCTGCGGTCGGGCTGGAGGTCGAGCATCGTCTCCCTGTTGATCAGCGCGTAAACCACCAAAAGCGGGGTTTTGGGTTTGTCTTCGGCCGATTCATTGCGTGAGTAGTGCTTCAGCCGGACGCGGTCCTCTTCGTACACAATTTCATAGGGGGTGGAGCCGAGTTCATAATTGAGCTCGCCTAAAAGCACATCGGAGGCTTTGGAAACCCGTTTCTGAACTTTGTCCGCGTCATCAGCGAGTCTTTCCAGGATCAGGTCGATAGGTATTTTTGTCGAGTTCATGTGAGCCCTTCCTAAATAAAGTTAACCGTCAAAAGGCCGTGCGGCTACTTTGCGACGGCAAGTTTGTTGGGGCCGATGCCTGCTTTCTTTTCCAGTTCTCTAACTCTTTTTTTGAGAAGGTGAAACTCTTTGTACAGATCATCCATGTCTTTTTGCGTCACCACCGGCAGCGCCTGGAGAAAATCGAACATCGCCGTTTCCCTGGCGATAAGAAAATCCTCCAGATTGTTGAGCGTCCGGTGCAGTGCGTCGAGATACTCGCCGGATTGGAAAAGATTCATGTAGTGGCCTTCCAGAATCTTGAGCCACATTCCGTAAGTTTCCTTTACATCGCCCGGCAGATGGCCCTGTTCGGCCATTTCCCGCAGTTTGTCCTGCAGCACCTGGGAAGACTTTTCCATGGGCAGATAAAGAACGGAAAGAAACTCGGCAAGCGTGGTCTGAAAGATGTTGTGCTTATCGAGCATATCATTGAACCGCTCCTGATAAAATCTGGTCAGTCCCAGGGGAGGAATTTTCAGGTATTGACGCAGTTCTTTCTCATAGACATCGGTCAGCGCCCTGAAGACCTGCTGATCCAGATTGTCGAAGTTATAGGCCTCTGTATGTCTGCCGATTCTGTTCGCTTTTTCCATCAGATGGCTTTGCGTCCGCATTGCGGTTTCAAATCCGGCACGGGCCATCTTCATCATAATCTCCGGCAGGACGCCCATGGAATTAACGGCGGCGGAGGCTGATTCCGGCTCAGTCATCATGCGGGAAAAGGATTTCAGCAGGTTAAGACTTGTCTGCAACTGTTCGGTAAAGCGGTTCTGGACGGCCGACTGTGTTTTGAGCATCGTCTCCGAGCTCGACGGCATGGCCTGCGCGATATTGCTCAGCCAGCTATCGGTCGCTTTTTTCATCCATTCGAAAAGAGAAGGGTCGATAAAGGGGTTTTTTTTATCTTCGTCAGCCATGGCGTCCTCATATAAAGAAAATTGGCAATGTCGAAAAAATGGGGTTTTAAAATTAAATTTAAGAAAGGAACAAACATTGGCCACCAGAATATTCGCCTTGAGAATAATATAAAAAGAGGCCTTTGTCAACGGCCGGGTAAGTTGCGGTTGCCTGAAATCAAATTCCGCTGTAAAATATGAAAAACAGCCGCGCCGGCCAGGGAGGTGTGAGGTATGACCGAGGATAAAAGCGTTGCGATCTCAAAGCTGACTCCGGATGAATTGCTCAATATTATCGGCGTGACACCGGCCGACAATATTCAATCTCTGGACACAGCCGTGCCCTGGAAAAGTAAAATGATCGGCGGACAGATCCGCGGACTGTTCGGTTACCAGAGGATGCTGAAGTCCATCGGTAAGGATATTTCCCTTTTCGGCCCCTGGGCCATCGCGGCGGCCTGGCAAAGCACGCTTCTGGATACGGTGCTCGAACCGATCAAGGCCGCGGCCCGCCTGGCGGTGGGCGCTTCGAGAAACCCGGATGCCATCGCGGACGTGAACGGCTGGATCTATAAAAGCTATTCCCGCCTGCTTTACACGATGACCGGTTTTTTTATTGCAGACGGTAAATTCGACCGCGAAAAGGCCGCCCGGATCTGTACGACACCAAAAGGCAAAGAATTTTTGGAAAATTACATGGGTGAATTCGGTGAACTGGAACGTCTGTATAATAACATCGGCCTCACCCGTCTCAAGGCGATGAAGGAACTTCTGAAGTGCCTTTTGGTGCTTATTACGGAACAACCCTATGCTGACGGCTATCTGCCTTTTGCCACAACGGACTCCGGCGGAAAATCCCGCCGGTCTTTTGAGGAATATCTTGCTGAAAATCACAGACGCCTGGAGAACCTGTACGCACAAAACGCTTTCGACATCAAGGAATATTCCGAAAGGGCCACCGGTGGTATCATCGGCTGCTCGGATTTTGAGTATGTGGAAGGCTCCCTGCTGCACCGGGTGCGTCTGCGCCATTATCCTGTCCGTAATCGGATCAGGCCCAATGGTAAGGTGATCTACATGGCGACGCCGCTGATCAATAAACCGGAGCTTTTTGATCTGGCGCCCGGCAAGTCCGTGGTGGAGGCGCTGTTGAAAAAAGGCTACGAAATTTATATGGTCGATCACGGCGACCCGGGCTGGGAAGAAACGGAGCTGGGGCTTGATTTTTACGGCAAAACCATTCCTGATTTTTATATTGATCTGATCAAAAAGCGTCATCCGGACTCTGAGATCTATGTAATGGCTTACTGCATGGGGGGGACGCTGATGATGCCATATCTTGCGCGTCGGGCGGAAGAGAGGATTGCTGCGAGGAAAAAGATGGATATAAAAAAAGTCGCCTTGATGGCCTCGCCGGTGAAATTCGATGATGAGGAAAGCGGGCATGCCCCGATCCGCAGGCTTATCCGTCGCGATTATGACCCCTATTTGATGAAGGAGCTTTTCGGGGCGGTCAATATCCCGCCGCAGGTCATTGAGGCGGGGATGAACGAAATTCAGCCGGGCGTGCAATACACGGTGGTGCTGGGTTTTTACGGTCGCGCGCAGCAACGAGAGGCGATCACTGACGCCGCGCCGTTTCTGTACTGGCTGACCCGCGGGACAAAATTCCCTGTCACGGCCCATGTTCAGTGGATTCAGAATGTGTTTATCGGCAACCAGATTTACGAGGGGACATATTGCCTGCCGTCAACAAACCCGAAGTTCGACGGCAGGCCGGTTAATATGAATATACTGAAAAAAGCGGGGGTGAGAATTTTCGACTACAAGGGTTCAAGAGACCCGATCGCGCCCGCCGGCTCCTGCGTGGCGGGCGAGACCTGGGGGATGACCGGCGGGGGAAACGTTCCTTTTACCAGCGGGCAGTTAAACCGGGTGATCGAAAAGAATATCGGCCACATATTTGTCGTCAGCCGCAAACTCCTCGCCCAGTATCTGGAAATGGTTGAAGATTTTTACGAAGACTGAGGCCGCCTTTCATCATTCCCGTTCCAGAAGTCCGGGCCAGGGGAGAGTCGGAAAGACACTGCTTAGCGGGTGGTCGTCATCCACCGCGTGATATTGTAGTTGTGCAAAAGTGTTTTCGGCAATCCGCCGGACGGCGGACGGGTCAACCACATTGTCTTTTGTGCCGTGATAGATGATCACTCGGATCTGCAGTTTGTGCTTTACCGCCTTTTCAAATCCCTCGATATTGAGCGCAGGGGCAAGCAAAATGAGTTTTCGTATGCGTGCTTCATTGTCCAGGGCCCAACGTGCCGCCATCAGTCCCCCGTAGCTGGAACCAACCAGAATCAGGTTATTTTTGTTTTTGAGAACCTCCTCGAGTTTTTGCATCCTTGTTTGAAAATCTCCCGTATAGTCCTCGATAATCATCTGCGGGTAAAACTTCCGGAAATATTGTGCTTTGTTTCCCTGTGACGTGCTTTCCAGGCCGTGAATAAAAACGAGTGTGCTTTCCATATGTCTTGTTCCTGCCTTCCTTTTGCCTATTTTACGTCAATTTAATATTGCCCCGATTATGCCATTGTGTTAGACACTGTCAACCGTATTTTTGACGATGAGGAGATTGTTTATGGCTTTGGTATTACCTTTTCGGGCACTCCGTCCGCGGCGCGAATACGCGGCTCAGGTAGCGGCTCTGCCCTATGACGTGATGACGCGGGAAGAAGGGAAGAAGGCGGTGGAAGGAAAGCCGCTGAGCTTCCTGCGCGTGGAGAAATCGGAAATCGACGTTCCGGACGCAACGAGTCCCGATGATGTGATCATCTATGAAACGGCAAAGAGAAACTTGGCCAGATTGAGAGATGAGGGCATCCTTAAGCAGGACTCCTCGCCCTGTTATTACATATACCGCCAGCAGATGGGCGCCCAGGTGCAGACCGGCATTGTCGGCGTGATGAGTGCGCTGGAATATGGCGAAGGGAAAATCAAAAAACATGAACTTACGCGCCAGGACAAGGAAGACGACCGCACCCGCCATGTCGATTATGTCAACGCGCAGACCGGCCCCGTGTTTATAAGTTATTCGGCGCGTTCCGGCATCAATGAAATTGTACAGGAAGTTGCCGCCGGTGAGCCGGAGTATGATTTCACGGCGGAAGATTCAGTAAGGCACACTGCCTGGCTGCTGACGGACCAGGTGCAAATCGAAACAGTCAAAAGCGAATTCGCCAAGGTAAGCACTCTGTATATAGCTGACGGGCATCATCGCGCGGCCGCCGGCGCAGCGGTTGCGCGCAAGAGGCGCAAAGAGGGTGGACCGCGGGAATCAGACATGATATTGGCAGTATTTTTTCCGCACGATCAGCTGAAGGTTATGGATTACAATCGTGCGGTGAAAGATTTGCGGGGACTTACCCCGGAAGAGTTTAAAGAAAAAATAAGCAACCGTTTTTCCGTGTCCAATAACTTTGCGGCCAGGTCTCCTGAACGTCCGCATGATTTCGGCATGTATCTGTCAGGCAGGTGGTATCGTATCACCATCAAAGAAGGCGTTTACGATGCCGCAGACCCTGTGGCCAGCCTGGATGCGGCTATTTTACAGGAGCATCTGCTTGCGCCGGTGCTTGGGATTGATAATCCGCGCACAGATGAACGGATTAAATTTATCGGCGGCATACGCGGTATGAGTGAGCTCGAGAAGCTTGTCGATCAGGAAGGTTATGCCGTCGCGTTTTCACTTTACGCCACCAGTATGCAGGAAATCATGAAGGTTGCCGACGCGGGTGCGATTATGCCGCCCAAGTCCACCTGGTTTGAGCCGAAACTGCGCAGCGGCCTGTTTGTTCACTGTCTTGAACAGGGGCGCTGAGGGCTGTGATAATGGCCCGCAGGGGCGCCCGGCGAGAAATCCGGGCCCCTCGAAGGTAAAGAATAAGGAGTGAAAGATGAAGAGGTCTTCGTTCAATTTTCTGATACTTACTTGTATGGTTACGTTTTTGTGCTTTTGTGGCTGTGCGACCACTGGAATCTATTCCATCGAAATGAATTATGACGCGCACTACGCGCAGGTTCCGTCATTTATGCAGCCCGGCGGTAAAGAACTGCAGTCCATCATTCACGTCGTCGAATTTACGGACACGCGCAAAATCGACGACCCGCTTGTCATCGGGCGGGTGATTGAAAGCGGCGGAGCGAAAGTGCTGGTTCTGCCCAGGCACACGCGGCCGACGCTGGCGGTGGCCGAAGGGGTGAGGCAATACCTGCGGAAAGCCGGCTATAACGTTTCCACCGTCGGTCCCAAATGGGATTTGCGCGAAGAGACGATGCAGCAGGCGGTGACCGGCAGGCTCCTGATCGGCGGCGTGATTGAACAGATGGAGATCAATTGCCGCAAATCATTTCCGACCAATACATATACCACAACAATAAAGATGACCCTTTACCTTGCCGACTCCGTCAGTAAACGAATTGTAAATCAAGTGACGGTTCAGGCTACGACTTCGCTTGATCATGTGCTGTTTTCGGAAGGCAGACTGGGTGATCAGGCGGCCCTGGCCATCGGCGACGCCATCGAAAAAGTCTTTGAAAAAGAAGAGCTGGCCAAGGCGATGCGAGAGATTCTCCAGAGGTAGGGGCGGTTGGCGTGAAGCTCGCAGACCGAAGAGCTAAGCCAGGAGTAAGGAGTCACATGGCCGGTGGTGCGGCCCTGTTGTCTTTTCAACGTTCAAGTGTGACGACTTCGTAAAAAATCCGGATGATGTGTCGTGTCGAGATTCGGGGCAAGAGGTTATCGGTTGCAGGAAAAGCATTTTCCGGACACATTTGTCGAGCAATCCATCACTCATCTTCCATTACCTTTTTTTATTTATGTGCCTTGCCTGCACATATTTTTACGAATCCGTCTTAACCCGTTATATGTGACTCGGTTTTTACCTGGCAGGCCACAGCATGAAACACCAGCCGGCTTTTTTATATGGCGAAAGGGGACGCCGGGATCTTCTTCTTTTAATGTGTGTTGTATTTGCCACACTGCGGAGCCGGCGATGAGGACGAAGCCGAGCGTCACTTTTTAAAACATCAATATATACGGATACATATAGGCGATGTCCGTTTTCTGGTGTTTGGCATGCTCATTGCAAATTAAAACGTCACTTAAAATATAAAGGTTTAATATGTATTTACAACGTACTGTCAAAAAAGAGATAAACTGTAACAGTATCGGTTTGCATACAGGCCGCAAGGTCAATATGACGATCAGGCCCGCCGATCCCGATACGGGCGTGATTTTTATCCGTCGGGACCTGCCCGGCGCGGAGCCGATTCCCGCTGATTACAGGATGGTTTCCGATACGACTCTGGCCACGACGCTCGGGTATGACGGAGTCACTGTTTCCACGGTGGAGCATATTCTGTCCGCATTCAGCGGTATGGGGCTGGACAATGCCGTTATTGAGCTCGATTCCTTTGAAGTGCCGATCATGGACGGCAGCGCGTTGCCGTTTGTCAATCTGCTCAAGAAAGTAGGCACGAAGACGCAGGGAGCCTCAAAGAGGATGCTGGTCATTAAAAAACCGGTTGTTGTCGAAGAGGGCGAAGGACGCGCCGCCCTGCTGCCGTCCGATGAGTTTAAAATTACCTATGACATTGATTTCGAGCACAAGGCAATCGGACGCCAGTCATTCAGTATGCTTTTTACGGACCGGAATTATGAGTCTCTTATCTGCGGAGCCAGAACTTTCGGTTTTCTGAAGGAAGTGGAGTTTCTCCAGGCCCGGGGGCTGGGGCTGGGCGGCTCGCTCGATAATGTAATTATTCTCGACGATGAGAAAATCATCAACAAAGACGGGCTGCGCGTGCCTGATGAATTCGTCAGGCACAAAATTCTTGATGCCATCGGTGATTTGTTTCTGCTGGGCATGCCGATCATCGGTCATCTGGTTGCTTATAAGTCGGGGCACAGGCTCAACAATCTCTTATTGCGGGAACTGATGCGTCAGGAGCATTGCTGGGAGATTATCAGCCCCGACAACCGCTATGAGCTGCCGGCCGATCTACCACCCTGCAAGATACCGTCTTTCACGATTCTTGATGCGGCTCAGGCATAGCCTTTGCGCCTGTTTTTTGGTTTGGGGCATGGGCTTTTCGATTTTGCCCCTGGAAGTATGACCGCCGCTTTTTGTTGTTTCCCCGCGCATCCGGCAGGCTGCCGGTTTCGCTTGAAATACCCCGCCTGATTTCCGGTTTTTCAATTTAACCTTGATTTTTATCGGTAGGTTACCTAATATGCGCCCAAACAAAGCCCGGCCGGTGCAGACGGCGGCCTTTGCCTGATCGCGGCAATTTTATCGGGCGCAAAGGTCCTGAGGCGGCCGGCTGAAGGGGACATTCACACCGGGGAAGAGCTTGCCCTCCTGAAAAAATGATTGATATGAAAAACAATATTCGATTTTCGAGGAGAGGCTTTTTAACCTGTCTGGTCATCCTTGCCGCGGTATGTGTCTGGCCGGCGGACGCAAGGGCGCAAATTATGCCCCGGATGACCGATGTGCTAATCACCAGCAATACACGCAATGTTCTTCTTTATGCCAGACTGGTTGACTGTTTCAAGCCGGAGATGGCTTCCGCCATAATGGCGGGCGTTCCCGCCGTATTCACGCTGCACCTGGATGTATATCTGGAAAGGCCCCGGCTCTGGAACAAGCATATTGCCGGTAAAGAAATTCAGCGCACGATTAAATACGACAATCTGAAAAAAACATTCACGATCACCACAAACGGCGCCGGCCAGCCCGTGGTGTTTCAGGATTTTGAAAGCGCCCGGAAAGCAATGGCGGACTTTGACGGAATCGCGGTGATTTCCCTTGCCAGCCTGTCGAGGGGGAATAATTACCATCTGCTGACGAAGGTGAAAATCGACAAGGTGAGTCTGCCGCTCAATATGGAGTATGTGCTGTTTTTTGTGTCCCTGTGGGATTTTGAAACTCCCCTTTACAAAGTAAGATTCTCGTATTGAAGTTTTTATGCATACGGAAGGAAAAGACGCAAAGCGGATGAAGAGCAAAAAAAAAAGCATCAAAGCCTATCTTGACGAAAGTGAATTAAGAAAGCGCCGGCGTGAACGGATTCTCATGCTGGTCATAAGCGTCCTGGCTATCGCCCTTACGGTGCTGGCCAGTCAGTTGTCGGCCAGGAAAGAGCTCCCCATATCGTCCAATATACTGGTCTATGGCCTGACCAGCATCAATATTATCCTCATTCTGCTTTTGCTGTTTCTGATTGTCCGCAATGTTTTCAAGCTGTTTTCCGAACGCCGCAAGGGCGTGATCGGCTCGAGGCTGCGCAACAAGCTGGTCGCCGCGTTTGTCGGACTTTCGCTGGTGCCGACGATTCTCCTTTTTTTGTTTGCCATCAATTTTCTTTCCTACTCCATAGAATTCTGGTTCAACATAAAAATCGGCGACGGCCTGGCAAGATCGCTGGAAGTGGCCCAGGAGTATTACACGCAGGGACAGGAACTCGCCAGGTTTCACGCCCGGCAGATAAGCGCGGATATTACCAAAAACCGTCTATATGAGGATGACAAAAACGATTATCTGCAAAGCCTTTTATCCCAGCGACAGAAAAGTTACAAAGTAGGCCGCCTCGAAGCCTATTTTGATTTCGCGGATAAAAGCATCGTTTTTACCGACGACGAAAATCCCGCCCTGACATCCGTGGAGCTGTCCGCCAAGATGAAGGAGGATATCTATTCCGGCAAAGAGGTATCGACAATAGCCCCCGTGGCCTCGGGCGAGGCTATCGTGGGGGTTGCGCCGGTTTTCTCCTATGCGGTTCCCACGGAGGTTATCGGCCGCGTCAGTGTCAGCTACGGTGTCCCACAGGGGTTTGTCGATAAGCTGCGTGTCATCGCCGACGCCTCCGAGCAGTACGGTCAGATCAAATTCATGAAAAACCCGATAAAAATGTCGTATGTCATGATCATGTCCATTGTCACGCTCGTGATCATTTTTCTGGCCACATGGTTCGGCCTGTCGCTGGCCAAGAGCATTACCAACCCGATTCAGGACCTTGTGACCGCGACCAACCGGATTACCCAGGGGGATCTTGACAGCCGCATCAAGGTCGAGGCCGATGATGAGATCGGACTTCTGGTCAAATCATTCAACTCCATGACGGACGATCTCCAAAAGAGCAAGACCGGCCTTATTGAGGCCAACATATCGCTGGAAGAGCGGCGCAAATACATGGCCGCGGTTTTGCGCAATGTATCGGCGGGCATCATTTCTGTGGATAAAAACGGCATCATCACCACCATCAACCGGGCCGCGGAGGGCGTGCTGCAGATCGACTCCGCCGCGTATTTGTCCCGTAATTACCGCGACCTGCTTACAGAGGAACACCTTGCCGTAGTGGATGCTCTTCTTGCTGAAATGAAGGAAAGCCGCGAGGGGATTCTGGAAAAACAAATGGAGCTGACCATCAAGGACAGGACGCTGACCATTCTGATGACGCTGACCACCATCGTCGATGAAGAAGGCAGCGACTCCGGCGTTGTGCTGGTATTCGAGGACCTCACGGAACTGCAAAAAGCCGAGCGCGCCGCGGCCTGGAGGGAAGTGGCCAGGCGCATGGCGCACGAAATCAAAAACCCGCTCACCCCGGTACAGCTTTCCGCGCAGAGGCTGCAGCGCAAATACGGCGACAGCCTGGGTGAGGAGGGCTCTGTCTTCAGGGAATGCACGCAGACCATCATCGATCAGGTGGAGGTACTCAAAAATCTGGTCAATGAATTTTCGCGTTATGCCCGCATGCCGGTAACGACGCTTGCCGCCAACAATCTCAACGAGGTGGTCTCAGACGCGGTGACGCTTTTTATCGACGCGCACAAAGACATTGTCTTTGAGTACAGTCCCGCCGACAATCTGCCCCCGTTCAACCTGGACGCAGAGCAGATCAACCGTGTCATGATCAATCTGCTGGACAATGCCGTGGCCGCTCTGAATAAAAAAACGGGGCACATCGGTGTCATTGTTCGCTATGACGAGGCGCAAAAAAGAGTGACCGTTGCTGTCGCCGACGATGGAGCGGGTGTGCCGGCAGGCTACAAGCAGAAGGTTTTCGAACCGTATTTTTCGACCAAAAAATCCGGGACCGGACTCGGGCTGGCTATTGTCAGCTCCATCATCTCGGATCACAGGGGGAAAGTAATCATCAGCGACAACTACCCGACGGGAACGATAACATCTTTTCAGTTGCCTGTTTCCGAAGTTTAGCCTATAAAAGATAGTTAATTGAGTAAACCTTATGAACGAAACCATTCTTGTTGTCGATGACGAAGAAAGCATCTGCCAGTCGCTCAAGGCGATTCTGGAGGATGAAGGCTATCAGGTGCTGACGGCGCAAAGCGGCGAAGAGGCGATCAAGACGGTGGCCGAGGAAATGCCGCAACTTGTGTTGCTGGACATCTGGCTGCCCGGTATTGATGGTCTGGAGACGCTCAAAGCCATTCATATGGCTCATCCGCAGGTGGTCGTCGTCATGATGTCCGGCCACGGAACCATCGAGACGGCCGTGAAGGCGACCAAGCTCGGTGCTTTCGATTTTATCGAAAAGCCACTGTCGCTCGAGCGTGTAATCATCGTTGTGAATAACGCGCTCAATGTGGTCCGCCTGGAAGAAGAAAATATTTTATTAAAGCAGAAAGTTTCGCATCAGTATGAACTCACCGGTACGAGCCGGCTTATCTGTGAACTCAAGGAAATGATCGGGATTGTCGCCCCCACCAATGCCTGGATTTTAATCATGGGCGAAAACGGTACAGGCAAGGAACTGGTGGCCCGCTCCATTCATCATTTAAGCCGCCGTTCACATAAGCCGATTGTCGAAGTCAACTGCGCCGCGATCCCTGAAGAATTGATTGAAAGCGAGTTGTTCGGCCATGAAAAGGGCGCCTTCACCGGAGCAACAGAAAAGAAGCGCGGTAAATTCGACCTGGCGCATGAAGGAACTATTTTCCTCGATGAAGTTGCCGACATGAGTCTCAAGGCGCAGGCGAAAATATTGCGTATTTTACAGGAGAAGAAATTTGAGCGTGTGGGCGGCAACCGGGTAATCGACATGGACGTGAGGGTTCTGGCCGCGACGAACAAAGACCTGGAAAAAGAAATGGAAGCAGGGCGTTTCCGTCAGGACCTTTATTACCGTCTGCACGTTATTCCGCTGCGGGTGCCGCCGCTGCGCGAAAGAAAAGAGGACATTCCCTGCCTGGCCGAACGCTTTGTGCAGGACTTTGCCGGGAAAGAGGGACATCAGCCAAAAACACTGACGGATGCAGCCATGGAAAAATTAATGGCGCATAACTGGCCCGGCAACGTGCGTGAGCTGAAAAACATCATTGAAAGACTGATCATCCTGACGCCGTCAAACGAGATCGACCAGGACGATATACCGCCGCTTAGCGTGAGGCCGGAGCAGGACTTTGCCTCGAGTGAGTCTTTTGCCGCCGGCGATTCCCTCAAGGATGCAAGGCTTGATTTTGAAAGACAGTTTATCATCAAAAAGCTGGAAGAATACGACGGCAATATTTCCAGGACAGCCGAAGCCATCGGACTGGAGCGCAGCAACCTGCATAAGAAACTCAAAACCCTGAAAGTGGTTACCAGAGACGATAAGCCCTGATGCGGTAAGGCTAACGGGTAAAGGTTCGGGCTGCTCAATTTTTTCTTTTTAACTTCACCCTTCTTCGTTCATTTTCTTCGTCATTTCCGCAATGGAAAATTTGTTGAAGGGCAGAGAAAGAACTCCCAAAACGATCACCACCGCTATCGACAAAAAGTGATAGACCAGCGCGAAGGACAGAGCCTCCGCCTTAGCAATGCCGAATAAACTCAAGGCCAGTATGCAGGCGAAATGCCAGTTGCCGATGAAGCCCGGCGCGGCAGGAATGGCAATGCCGGCAATGAGCACAATCATCACGACAAAAGGCGCCAATACCGGCAGATGAAACCCGCAGGCGATAAGCAGCGCGTAGATCACCGCAACATCGACAAGCCAGATCAGCGCGGATAAAATGAGCAGATAAAAAAGCCTTTTAATGTCCGTGATCACCTCGATCCCGTCGGTGAAATAACGGATGATATTTTTAATTTTTTTCGCCGCACGGCCGGGGAGGCGGCGGACAAGACGGTCAATAATTCCATGGGCCGCTTCCCTGCGCATGATAAGGAAGATCATGAAAGAGATAAGCAGCATGGTCAGAATAAAAAACACAATGCCGGAGCGCACCATCCATGCCGGCAGATCATGCAGCATGAGGACGCATACCGTGATGACGACAATAGCCAGAGCGTCAAGGGCGCGCTCGACAACGATTGTGCCGAGGGCCGAGGACATCCGGACGGGGCTTTTTTGAGCAATCAGATAAGGCCTGGCCAGTTCGCCCAGACGCGCGGGAATGGCGCAGATGGCCAGAAAACCGACATTGGTCACAGCGAAAACAGAAAGGTGACTGATCTTACCCAGAGGTGCGAGCATCACTCCCCAGCGGTATGAGCGTAAAACCTGCATGAAGACGATGCAAAAAAGAGACAGGCCCGCCGGACCCGGAGCAACGTTTTTTATATGGGTAATGGTTTCCTGGAAGTTGATGTTGCCGGCGGAGAAAAAGACAAGCGCAATGCCGAGCACTATACCGAAAATTAGTTTTTTATTCATGAATATGACACAGGCCGAAGCCTGTGATTAGTCGTTAAAGATTTATTCAGTCGTGCATCATTTCAGCCATGGACCGCGCGGAGAGTGTTTTTAAGTGTCGCTCAGGTAGGCGGCAATTTTATCATTGAGGAGCTGTGACGACAGCTGGTTTCCGAAAATTCCCACACGGATGGCGACGGATGTTTGTTTTTTCCCACGATAAATGACACTGATCCGTACCTTTTCATCATTGATCAGCGCCGTGATTTTACCCTGAGCTATTTCCTTGGCGGGCTGAACTTCAGTGCCCCGCAGATCTGCAACTGCTTTCTCACAGGCGCTCCAGACCTGCTCAAATGAGGCGCCATAGTCGGTTTTAAGCTCTCCGTTCACATAAAAATAGGTTCCTGCGCCCGCGCCGACGGCCGCCGTACCGACGACCAGGGCTGTGGCGCAGCCGGATAAGATAAAAAAAGCACATAAACACACCATGAGACGACACGTGTTACTTTTCATCTTTTTCCCTCCGGTCCGTTTGATGGGGCTTTTAAAACATATTGTAAAGGTGATTGCAACATCAATGTGTTTTGTAAACAGCGTTTCGCTTTTTAGTCTGCAGGCTGTCGGATAAAAAGTAAAAGGTTAAAGCTCATGGTTTACGGCTCGGGGCTGTTTGTTTTTTCCTCTAACGTCCGGCCTTCGCGCTTTTTCCCTTTGGGTTATGAGCTCAACTTTTCAAATTCTCTGAGCAGCGCCTCCTGTTTTTTTGTCAAATCCTTTGGAGTCTCAACAAATACCTCGATGATCTGATCGCCGTGTCCGTATCCCTGCAGATGAGGAATTCCCTTGCCCTTGAGGCGGAAGATCTGACCTGATTGTGTTCCTTTGGGAATTTTAATTTTTTCAGTATCCTTTAAGGTGGGCACTTCGACAGTCGCGCCCAGTGCTGCCTGAACGAAAGAGATGGCAACGCGGCAGACAATGTCGTCTTCGGCGCGGACAAAAAAGTCGTGTTCTTCCACATGTATGAAAACGTATAGATCACCGTGCGGTGCGCCAGGGTCCCCCGCCTCTCCTTCGCCGCGCAGGCGCAGGCGGGAGCCTGTTTCCACGCCGGCGGGGATTTTCAGTTCGACGGTTTTACGCTGCTGCTCTTTGCCCATTCCGTGGCAGTGGGAACAGGGTTTGGCGATGAATCTGCCGGTGCCGTGGCAATGCGGGCAGGTAGAGCTGATGGTGAAAAATCCACTTGATTGCATCACCTGTCCTCTGCCGTGGCATGTAGGGCAGGCGGAAGGGGAGGTGCCGGGTGCGGCCCCCGAGCCTTCGCATTTACTGCAGGGGTGCAGTTTGTCCAGATCAATTGTCCTGGTCAGGCCGAAAGCCGCATCGAGAAACGATATTTTCAGGTCATAACGTAAATCAGCGCCGGCACGCACCGTGCGCCTGGCCTGTCCGCGGCTTTGCTGCCGGCCGAAACCGAAAACATCTTCAAAAATATCACCGAAACTGGAAAATATGTCGTCAAAACCGCCGAACCCCTGAAAGCCGGTGCTGTTCAAACCTTCATGGCCGAAACGGTTGTAAATCTCCCGTTTTTGTCTGTCACTCAAAACTTCATAGGCTTCGGCCGCCTCCTTGAATTTATCTTCCGCTTCCTTGTTCCCCGGATTTTTGTCCGGATGATACTGCATGGCTACTCTGCGATAATTCTTTTTGATCTCTTCCTCGGAGGCAGTTTTGCCGACACCGAGAATCTCATAATAATCTCTTCTGTTCATGTGTCCTGCTTCGCTTGCGCCTCTTCGACCACCGGCTTAAGCGCGCCGGCAAGTTGCGCGTCTGTTATTTTCGCCAGAGCCTGCCTGGCGAATAAGAATTTTTTCAGCCGGGCCGCTTTTTGCGCCAGTTGTTCCCAGTCAGCGTCACTGGGCTGAGTGCCCAGCGCTCTGGTCGTCTGCTGGAAAAGAAACGCGTCACCATTGGACATGGCGAATTGTCTGATTTTTTCGATGCCTTCCGTATGCCGGGCCTTGGCATAAAAATCCAACGCATCGGTATAGGCGCCGGCCTGGGCGCATAAATCTCCGTAATGAACGAAAGATTCATCAGATGTTTTATCCAGAAATAAAATTTTTTGTTTTAAACGATAATCAGGCAGCTTTGTTTGGCGCAAGGTGCCCCTCCTGAAAATTGCAAATTGAATACAAGCTCGAGACAATTAAATGATGGTTTGGCTTTTGTCAATAATTTCCGCGAGATTATTTTACACAACGGACACAGCGGTGTTTTTTGAGGCAGTGTTTAAACAATGCCTGCGGCACACATGACGACTCCGCAAAAAGTCCGAACGCTGTATTTTACCAATTATCCATCATCTTTTTTATTTGCACGCCTTGCCTGCACAGCTTTTTACGAAACTATCACACATTAGACAGACAGGTTGCGGGCAAAACGATTTTCTTATTGTTTTCCAGTTCCGCTTTTACGGCGTCTTTCAGCGGACGAAAGGGTTGTGTTTTTTTTCATGGCCGATGGTGGACGTAGGTGTGCGGCCGTAGTTATGGCCGGGCATTACCACTGTGTCGTCAGGCAGCGCAAAAATCTTTGTTTTGATGGAGTTGTACATCGTCTGCCAGGAGGCACCAGGCAGGTCCGTGCGGCCGACCGCTTCCACGAACAGAGTGTCTCCCGTGAAAACATAACCGGGCGTGTAAAGACAGATGCCGCCGGGTGAGTGTCCGGGGGTATGAATGACTTTCAGCTCGATATTGCCCACGGATATGATTTGACCGTCCTGGACAAGGATGTCGGCAGGCGGCGATTGCGCGGCTCCGAACATCCGCAGCATGGCGGCCGGGGTGGAGGTAAGCATGGGAGCGTCGTCCGCGTGGATCATGATTTGAGCACCGGTCAGTTTTTTCATTTCAGCATTGCCGCCGATATGGTCCACATGCCCGTGCGTATTCACAATATAATTGATTTTCAGATTGTTTTTAGCCGCCAGCGCCAGAATATCGTGCGCCTGGTCCGCCGGGTCGATCACCAGCGCGTCCCCTGTCAATGTGTCGCCTATCAGATAGGCGAAAACCGCCAGATGTCCCACCTGCATTTGTTTGATGAACATAAAAAGCTCCTTCATTTAGTGAGCGTGCAGGCTAGCATGTTTTCCGGCCGCCGGTCAAATCAAATAAGGCGCCGCAGCACGGCACCGAAGAAACCGTCCATACCGTGACGGTGAGGGTATGTCCTGAAGAATCCCTGCTGATCTAAAAAGCTGTCTAAAACCACCGTTTCCGGCCGCCACACTGAAAAGTGTGGGAAAGAGGACAAAAAATTGTGCACCACTTCGTCATTTTCCTGAGGCAGCATCGAGCAGGTACAGTAAACGAGAAGGCCGCCTTTTTTGACGCCGGTCGCTGCGTGGTGCAGTATGTTTTTTTGCCCTGCCGCCAGTGCCGGCAGAGTTTCCTGTGTCAGGCGCCATTTTATTTCCGGGTGACGCGCCAGCGTGCCTGCCCCGGAGCAGGGCGCATCCACGAAAACATAGTCAAATTTTTCATGCAGTTCCCCGGGCAGGGGATTGTTCAGGTCCGCCGTCGCTGTGTCGATTGTCGTGATCCCCAATCTGGCCGCTTCTTTCTCCAATTGTACAAGTTTGTGTTGATCACGGTCCAAAGCCGTGATGCGGCCGCGACCGCTCATGAGACAGGCCAGGTGCGTGGTTTTACCGCCGCTTCCCGCGCAGACATCAAGGACGGATGAATCAGCGGCGGGAAAGGCCAGATAAGAAACCAACTGAGACGCCTCGTCCTGAATACGCAACAAACCCTCTTTGAAAAATTCCGTTTTCCGGACAGGCAGGGGCCAGTCATTTGCGGTTATCCCATCGGGTGAAAAATCAGTCGGCCTGCAGTGGAAACCGGCCGCCTTGATTTTTTCCATCAATGCCGGCCGCGATATTTTCAAAGTGTTTACACGGAAGGTCGGCGGCGGGGATTCATTGTTGTGGCGGCACAAAGCAATGGTTTCTTCCGCGCCGTAATTATCGAGCCAATGTTTTACCAGCCACAGAGGATGAGAGTGGCACGCCGCAATGTGCCCGGGAAGATTTTCGGTAAGGGATGGGAAACTGATTTTTTCCGGATTGCGCAAATAAGCGCGCAACAAGGCATTGGTCAGGCCGGCGGCCGCAGGAGCGATTTTTTTTGCCGTTTTGACCGCCTCATCCACCACGGCAAAGGCGGGCAGGCGGTCGCTGAATTTGAGCTGATAAAGGCCGGTGCGCAGTATATTTTTCACCCGTACATGTGTTTTGGAGTAATTCCCGTGATAAAGCCCGGCGAGAATCCAGTCCAGATGCGCCTGCATTCTCAGCACCCCGTAAACCAGATGAGTAAGCAGCCGGCCGTCGGCAGTTTCGGACAATCCCTGCCGGTCCAGGCACGCATCGAGCAGATCAGCCGCGAAAGCTTGTGTCCGCGACACAGTGTTTAAAATATCGACGGCCTGATGGCGGATTGATTTTTTCATTGCGGCGCCAGTTCCTGCGGGGGCGGCCCGGTATAAGGGCCGAGCGGAAGCATCAGGAGGGCATATCTTTTCCCTTCCATTGTTTGCGGCTTCAGCCCAGAACCTTTCCCGGCTCCAGCCTGCGGCCGCGCAAAAAGTCGGCGACAGGCATTCTCTTTTTTCCGGCAGGCTGAACCTCCCTGATAATCAGATAACCGTCACAGGCGGCCACCGGCAATCCCGCAGCTACAGCAGCAGCAACAGTGCCGGGGGGGGCCGGGTGTGATGCAGGCATCATTTCAGCCGAAAATATTTTCAGCTCCTGCCCGTCGAGGGTGGTATAAGCCGCGGGAGACGGGCTCAGGCCGCGTATAAGATTGAAGATATCACGGGATTGGGCATGCCAGTTGATCCTGGCTGTTTCCTTTGTCAGACGGGGCGCAAAAGTTACGCCCGCCGGGTCCTGCTTTTGCCTTACAGCCTGTCCGCGGATGACCTGATCAATGGCTTTGACAAGCAGTTTCGCGCCCATGATTGCCAGGCGGTCATGCAGTTCGCCGAAGGTTTCATGTTCTCCCAGCGGCGTTTCCTCCTGTATGATTATATCTCCGGAGTCCATGCCCTCGTCCATGAGCATAATGGTTACGCCTGTTTTTGTTTCCCCGCGGATGATGCTCCAGTTCAGCGGCGCCGCACCACGATATTTCGGCAGAAGAGACGGATGGATATTCAGGCAGCCGAACCTGGGAAAGTCAATAATCTCTTTGGGCAGAATCTGGCCGAATGCCGCAACTACCACCATATCCGGATTAAGCTGATAAAACTCTTCCAGAAAAGAAGCGTCTCTGACTTTTACCGGCTGCAAAACCTCAAGCCCCAGCTTCACCGCAAGCTGTTTGACCGGAGGGGAGGCATCCCTGCGCCCGCGTCCGGCAGGACGGTCGGGCTGAGTGACAACCGCGGCGACAGCATAATTACCGTTACCCAGGGTCTCCAGGGCGGGCAGTGCAAATGGGGGAGTGCCCATAAAGATAATACGCGGCTTGACCATCAACTTGAATGTTTCCTCGTTTATTTCGGACATCTTTTATATGGAAATATGAAAGAAGTGTCAAGCTTCGGTGTGACCGCCGGTATTAGTGCAATTTTCTGTTGTCAATTTTCGTTGCGTGTTTTATAGTGGCGGCAAAACTTTATCACATAAACCCGGGTGAGCACTTAATGAAAGGAGATAAAGCATGAGGACATACGCGGTAAAGTATGTAGAACTGGCCGAGCAGCATGCGGAGAGAATGGCCAAAAGGTGGGCGATGGACGTGCAGAATAACGCCCGGACAAAAAAGTATAAGGAACTGGAAGAAGAAAGCATTATCAATCAGGGCATAAAATTTTATAATAATTTCAGCAAAATGTTCACCGAAGAAAAAATCAGTGAAAACACATTAAAGTATTTTCGCACCTACGCCAAAGAAAGCTTTGACATGGGCATCCCCATGGACGAAGCGGTATATGCACTTATACTTCTGCGCAGGCACATCTGGCTGTACGCGGAGTTCCAGACGATTTTCAGTGCGGGAATTGACCAGAGGCAGGCTCTGGATACCTTGAGCCGCACCATTTTGCTCTTTGATTATGCCGCCTACGAGGTGACGAAAGAGTATCAGGAGCTTATACAAAAGGAAAAAAACAATAAAAAATAATTTTGTTTCTCTGCATGGCAGGCATTGGAGAAAGGAGTACAAAATATGGTAGAGTCGATCAAGCTGCTGGACGTACTGGAGGCCAATATAGATGAAATAGCGGGGCACTGGGCCGCCGATGTCAGGAAAAACAAGAGGACTGTTCATTACAGAGACATTCCGGCCGAAAAGCTGATGGTACAGGCGGTCAAGTTTTACGGTCAGCTGCGCAACATGCTTATTGCCCCCAACCGCTATGAGAAAACTCAGGAGTTTTTCATGCACTATGCCAGGGTCTGTTATGAAAACGGCATCCCTCTGCATGAAGCTGTTTACGCGCTGAACATGATGCGCCGGCATATGTGGCTATATGCCGAGTTTCAGGCCATCTTTATCAATGCCATCGAGCACCACCAGGCCATCGACTCCGTGATGCGCATCATGCTTCTGATCGATCACGCTGTTTTTGAAATCACTCAGTATTATCAGGACCGCATCCGCCTGGAGAACTGCCGGGGATAAAAGTTAAATGCGAACAGCGGCTCGTGGGATTCCCGCGGGCCGCTGTTCGCTTACTTGAACAACAAAGTGTTTACAAATAAGTTTTGCCCGGAAACCGATTCCCGCTTGCCTTGCCGCCGCGGGAGTCGGTTTTGTTTTACGTCCGGCCCAATTTCAATGAGCTCACCATTGCCGGCTCTTTGTCGCCTGTGCCGGGCGCAATAAGCGTCGTAGCCCGGCAGTATGGCGCCGGTAAGCAGGTAATCGATCCCCAGTTTGAACGCGAGCTTTCTGCGTATTTTATGAAATGCTTCAAGCAGTCCCCGGCCCGCTGGTCAGGCAGCCAGTTTTCTTTTCCTCCTGCCTCTTCATTTTCTCTTTTTACATAAAACTTTCCGGATCGACATCGATGGTGATTTTGACGGTGCTGGTCGCGTGATTTTCGACGAGCTGTGCCGCAACCTGATGCAGCAGGCTGCTGTTTTTTCCTTTGATCAGCATTTGCATGCGGTGTTCGCCGCGGATTTTGGCCAGTGGCGAGTCGGCCGGGCCGACGATTTCCAGGACGTCTCCATGGAGCGTGCACAGGGCTTTCGCGTCTTGTCCCAGCTCTCCTGCCGTGTTGTACAGGATATTCTGTTTTGCCGACGATATGCGCAGCATGATCATGCGGCTGAAGGGAGGGTAGGAAAGCACGCGGCGGTACTGGATTTCCTCTTCATAAAAAGATTTGTAGTCGTGATTGCGCGCGTGTCTGAGCGTGTAGTGTTCCGGATTGAATGTCTGGATGATGACCCGCCCCGCGGCATCCCCCCGTCCGCCTCGCCCGGCCACCTGTGTGAGCATCTGGAAGGTTTTTTCCGCCGCGCGGAAATCGGGCATGTTCAGTGACGTGTCTGCCGAGATGACACCCACCAGCGTGATGTCCGGAAAATCATGCCCTTTCGTAATCATCTGCGTGCCCACCAGGATGTCTATTTCCCGCCGCTCCATGCGGGCAAGGATTTTTTCCTGAGCCCCTTTGCGTGAGGTCGTGTCCGAATCCATACGGCAGACGCGCGCCCGTGGAAAGAGGCTTTGCAGTTCCACTTCCAGCTTTTGCGTGCCTGTGCCGTAGTTGAGTATGCGGCTGCCCCGGCACTGGGGGCAAAGGGGCATGGCCTTCTGACTGTAATCGCAGTAATGGCACTTGACGAGATTTTCCGCCAGATGGCTTTTGAGCGCCACGGCACAGTGGGGGCAATGAAAATTATAGCCGCAGTCGGCGCACACCAGAAATGTGTCAAACCCGCGTTTGTTGAGAAAAAGAAGCGCTTGCTCCTTTCGTGCCAGCGTTTCGGAAACGGCCGCGACAAGCGCTGCGGAAAGAACGGGTATTTTCCCTTTTGTTTCCTTTTCCGTTTTCATGTCCACGACATCGATGGCGGGCAGGGGCTTTTCATTTGCCCGCCGGGCGAGCTGCAGATAAGCGTATTTTTTTGTCTGTGCGTTGTAGAAGCTGCGCACGCCGGGCGTTGCCGATCCCAGCACGCACACGGCGCCGGCGAATTTGGCTTTGACCACGGCCAGGTCGCGGGCATGGTAGCACAGACGTTCATCCTGTTTGTAGGAGGAGTCATGCTCTTCGTCAACGATGATCAGCTTCAGATTCTTCAGCGGTGAGAACAGTGCAGAGCGCGCGCCGATAACCAGATTGATCCGGCCGCGGCGGATCTCGCGCCACTGGTCGTAGCGGACGCGCTCATCTATGCCGCTGTGTACGACGGCGATTTTATTCTCATCGAAGCGTCCGGTGATCCGTGAAATCAGTTGCGGCGTGAGGGCGATTTCAGGGACCAGGTAGATCGCCGTGCCGCCTGTTTGTAAGACATGATCGATTGCCGACAGGTAGACTTCCGTCTTGCCGCTGCCGGTTATGCCATGGAGTAAAACAGTCTGGAAAGCACCTGCGTCGGTAAAGCGGCAGATGGCGTCAAGGGACTGCCTCTGCTCGCTGTTGAGTTCGAAGCTTTTTGTCTGTGTCTCCAGCACGCTTTTGAGATCTGGCCTGCGGATGAATTCCTCCTCGGCTACCGTGACGACTTCCTTTTGCACAAGCCGTTTCATGACATCAGCGCTGACGCCGGACAGCCTCATCAATTCCCGCAGCTCAAGCGGGCCTTCGCTTTTGAGGAAATCGACTGCCGCCTGCTGGCGTTGTGTCAGTTTAGGCGCGTCGCTTAAGCTATCGCTTAGGTGGACTATTTTTTGTGTGCGCACAGCCAGCTGTTTTGTGTCTTTGGCGCTCATCGCAACAAATCCGGCCATCTGCATGCTGCGCACGATGGAGGCGGCGCTTTTCAGGCCGGATTGTCTGATCAGGTCATTTAAGGAAAGTCCGTCCGTATGTTGTCTGAGGATCTCCAGTATTTTTTTCTGTGAGCGTGTCGGCGCGGCATCGGCAGGCAAGGGTCTCGGGCTGACCCAGATAAAGTCTTTTTTTTCCGATCCGGAAGGGATCAGCTCGCCCAATGTTTTTCCGAGCGGGTAGATGCAGTAGCCGGCGATCCATTGATAGAATTTAAGATCGCTTGAGTCAAAAAGAGGCTCTTCGTCGAGAATTTCAATGACCGGGCGTACATCCGCCAGGGCGCACTCATGCGACAGGGCGACAATAAACCCGGTGCGTTTTCTGCTGCCGAACGGTACAAAGACGCGTTTGCCTACGGCGGCGGCCGGCGTGAGATTTTCCGGAAGCGTGTAGGTGAAAAGTCTGTCGGCCGGAATATTAAGCGCGATATTTGCAAACATGCGATTGATTACCATTTTTTTTGTGAAATATAAATGCCGACCCGGGTAAAAAAAAGCGAAAAAAAAGCCCCGGGCAGGGGCTTTTTGGGGGAGGGCAGGGGCTATTCACCCTTGAGCTTTTCGAGCTTTTCCTGCCTGGTCTTGCAATCGATACATTCAGTGGTGACCGGCCGGGCCATAAGTCGTTTTTCAGAAATCGGCCCGCCGCAGGAATCGCAAATACCGAAGGTTCCCTCGTCGATTCTTTTGATGGCCTCCTGCATTTTTGCGATAAGTTTTCTTTCGCGATCGCGGATCCTGAGCTCAAAATTGCGCTCGGACTCCAAAGTGGCGCGGTCATTGGGGTCGGGAAAATTTTCCTTGCCGCTGGTCATTTCCGAAACGGTTTTACCCGCTTCCACCAAGAGTTCATTGATCTTCTCTGTGAGCAGTTTGCGAAACGTCTCCAGTTTTTCGGGCTTCAAAGTCGTTTGCTTTTCCAATGTTACCACTCCTTCAGTCAACATATTGAGAAAGAGTCTTTTACCTAAAGGCATCTTTTTTGTAAAGCAAAAAAATCATCGCAAAATCCGCCGCCGCGACCGTAAGTACGTTGTTGAAGTATTCTCTGTACACAGTCAGCTTTTTTTACAGTGTGCGGAAATGATTTTTTGTACAATGTCGGTCGTGGATTTTCCCGTCACCTCCGCAATGAGCTCAACATGCCCGCCCCACTGTTTAATTTCATTTCGGCCGACTATCTGCTCCAGGGGCCAGTCACCCCCTTTAACCAAAACATCCGGTTTGAGACAGTTAATCAACGCCAGCGGGGTTGGCTCAGGAAATATTGTTATAAAATCAATACATTCCAATGCCGCCAGCACTTCCGCCCGCTCCAGCTCCGTAACAAGGGGCCTTTTGTCGCCTTTGATGGCCCGTACCGACGAGTCGCTGTTGAGCGCCAGCACCAGAATATCGGCGGTTTTGCGCGCTTCCTTTAAATAGCGTATATGACCCACATGTAAAATATCGAAGCAGCCGTTGGTAAAGGCAATCTTCTTGCCTTTTTGGCGAAGCGAGTCGATTTTTTCTTTGAGTAAATCCCTTTCCAGAAGCTTTTCCATGTCTTTCCCTGCAAAAGATTATCCAAGGTCTGCTACGGCACGCGCGCCAGAGTGATTGCCGCCACCGAGGCCGCACCCGCTTTTTTCAAGGTTTTGGCGCATTCATTGATGGTTGCGCCTGTTGTATAGACATCATCAGTGATAATCACTTTTTTTCCCAGCAGCTTTTCAGCAGGAGCCGCACAAAAAGAGCCTCTGACGTTTCTGCTTCTTTCTTTTTTGTCCAGTCCTGTCTGAGACAAAGTCGGATCTTTTCTCTTCAATACGGAGAAATCCACCTCTACTGCGTATTTTTTGCCCAGGGCGCAAGCCAGCACAAGAGCCTGATTGAAGCCGCGATCCCGCAGGCGTTGAAGATGCAGGGGAACGGGCACAATCAGGTCGAATGACCCGAGATCGATATCCGGAAAACGAAAATCAGCCAGCAGGCGGGCCAGCGCGGCGCCGACTGTGAGATCGCGTCCGTACTTGAACCGGTGGATCGCGTCAAGAACGACGCCTTCGTAGGCGCAGACCGCGCGCGCGGTATCATAATCCGGATGTTTCTCCAGGCAGCGGCCGCACAGATGGTCGCCGGCGGGCGAGTCCGGATAAACAGCACCGCAGACCGGGCAGTGGCTTTGGGTAAGAAAACGGACAAGCGGCCGGCATTTTTCGCAGAAGATTCCTTCATCACCTCCGGGCAGCACCTTAGTGCAGGCAAGGCAAAGGGGCGGAAAAAGCGCGTCGGATATTTCAGAAAAGAAACCGCCGGCGATCAATGCATATCCTTGTTTAATTGTTTTATTTCCACTGCTTTGTCGTCAATTTCCATGCGCGGCGCCTCCCAGAGGTTTTCCAGGCCGTAGAAGGAGCGCGCTTCCTCCTGGAAAACGGAAATGACCACATCATCATAATCCAGAAGAACCCACTGTGCGTTGGCCTTGCCTTCCACGCCCAGCGGCCGGATGCCTTCTTTTTTCAGATATTCCTGCACGGCCGAAGAGATCGCCTGTACCTGCCGGTTTGTCTCACCTGAGCAGATCAGCATATAGTCGGTAAAAGAAGATATTTCTCTCACATTGAGTGCGACGATATTTTGCGCTTTTTTCTGCAAAACCGCATTGATGCACAATAAAAGCCTCCGTGCCGACTCATTTTTTTTAATTGCCAAGCTTCCTCCCGTGCCTTTGTTTTATCCTTCAGCCTTTATCCTTTATCCTTTATCCTTTATCCTTTATCCTTTATCCTCGCCTTATGTCACAAACAGTAAAACTTGACAATATGACTTTTTACCATCTTGCACGATGCGTTCCTGATGTGCGGGGGCAAAACACAGAGATCCCGGCTTGCAATCTTGTCGATAAGTAGTAATATCGATAAAATTTATCTTCTCTCCGGTTTGAGTCCCAAACGGTGCGCTGCCTGAAAAGGGGCGATGCAATTCTCACCGACGGCAAAAAAGCCGGCTGTCGTATGAACAACTGCAATATCGGAGTATCGCAAATGGAGCCTGTAAAAGTGGATGCAAAAAAGACCGGCGCGGGCATAAGAGCCTGGCCGTGTGACGACCGTCCCAGAGAAAAGCTCCTCAAAAAAGGTGCAGGTGCTTTGAGCAGTTCGGAGTTGCTGGCGATTTTACTGCGCACCGGCGTGCAGGGTGTAAGCGCCATTGACCTGGCGCGCAAAATTCTCGACAGGTTCGGTACTTTTCGCAACATGAGCCATATAGACGTAAGTCAGTGGAATGAAATCAAAGGGCTGGGGACGGCCAAAGTAGCGCAGATTATGGCGGCTTTGGAAATCGGCCGCAGATTTCGTGAAGATGAAGCCCGCCCGGTACAGGAAAAGATTTCTTCGGCCGGGCAAATCGTCAATATTCTGATGCCGCAGATGCGTGACCTCAAGACCGAATTGTTTAAGGTCGTCTATCTCGACAGCGGCAACAAAATCATCGAAATTGACAACACGGCGCACGGTACGGTCAACCATGCCGTGCCCATTATCCGGGAAATAATTCACGCCGCCCTTCAGAAATTCGCGGCGGCCATTATATGTGTGCACAATCATCCCAGCGCCAATGTTATGCCCAGTCCGGAGGATAAAAAATTCACACACGAGCTTGCCGCCGCCGGCAAAATAATGAATGTCAAGCTCCTCGATCACATCATTATCGGCGATGGTAACTACTACAGTTTCGCGGACGAGGGGCTGCTGTGATGAAGCGCAGCCTGATCAACTACCGGACGGGACAGCAAAAACCATTGGTTGCGTCATTTGTGGTTGCAAAATCGGGGTTACAAAATGGATGCGTCAAAACACGGATGTTCAAAATGTCCGGCAATGCCCTTGAAGAGGACAGACAATACTTGATGAAAGAACAGACGAAATATTCACGACAATGATCACCTTACGTTTTGATCCGCTGCAGATATTCAAGACAAGTAAGACGCCGATCGGGCTCTATGCGCGCGCGAACTGGCTGGACGAGGGGTGCGGCTGCGTCTGGCAGGGCGACTCAAGCGAAACCGTCGCATATCTGACGGCACGACAGGCGCCGGACGGCTCATGGGGGCAATCGCCGGCAGAGACAATCAGAAGCCTGCATACTTTGTATCTGGCGGCGTCCGAAAAAACCGAAAATGTCGGACAGGCTCTGGAGTGGCTGATAAAAAACACTTTGACTCATTTGCTTCCGGAGGCGCTCGATGAAGAGTTGCGTCCGGAGTCTTTTCGCGAATTGCCTTTCATCAAGGCGCATGATCCTTTGACACGGGTATGCGCGACGCTTTATCTGGCCTGTATGTTCGGCCTGGAAAACAAAGAGGCGATTCCGGAACATTATGAAATAATCATCCGATGGCTCGAAGACCA
>ENA-UPXM01001073-UPXM01001073.1-activated-sludge-metagenome-genome-assembly--contig:-NODE-1073-length-37028-cov-6.070186_pt1 | contig 37028 bp, 37 predicted proteins | sample MGYA00238178_ERZ772708 | MGnify/ENA primary metagenome ERZ772708 (study PRJEB29002, sample SAMN05720212) | activated sludge metagenome | isolation source: anaerobic digester from wastewater... | reverse complement strand
CACCCAGCAGGGCAATCTTGACGTTGAGTCTCAATTTTTGAAAGTGTTCCAGCATCTCGGCACCCGGCAAAACTGATCAAAAGAACCGTTTATCACTTGCCTTTCGTCAAACCTTGAATCTGCTGATCACATCCTTGAGTTTGCCGGCCAGACTGGCCAGTTCCAGGGACGCGGCAGCGATGTGATCGGAGCCGACGGTCGTTTCCTTGGATGACTGGGCAATGGACTGGATGTCGCTGCTGATATTTTCCGAGACAGAGGACATCTCTTCGGTTGAGCTGGCAATCTGTGCCGCACGCTCGGATTGCTCGGACATGCCGCGCGATATCTGCTCGGAGCTGGCACTGAGTTGTTCACTGCCCGAGGCCAAGCTTTCGGAGGCAATCTTGATATCGTTGACTATCTCCCTCAGGCGTTCAACCATCTCCTTCTCTGCCGCAAGAAGACTTTCCTTGTCGCCATTGCTCTCAATATCCACACTCAGATCCCCGGCCGCCACCCGCCTGGTGATGTCCGTCACCTGGTAAGGTTCAGCGCCAAGCTGGCTGAGGATGCTTCTGGTCACCAGATAGGAGATGACAACGATCAGGGCTATGACAATAAACGCCAGAACAGAAAACACGCGGGCCTGCTGCCAGAAGGCAGCATTGACATCATCCACATAGATGCCGGAACCGATCACCCAGCCCCAGGGCTCAAAGCCCTTGACGTAAGAGATCTTTGGCACCGGCTGCTGGTGGCCCGGTTTGGGCCACTGATAGTCGACAAATCAGGCCTTGCTGCTCTTGACCAAATTGGCGAACTCGACAAAAAACAGTTTGCCGCTGGGATCCTTGGAAGCACTCAGGTCCGTGCCATCAAGCTCCGGTCGAATCGGATGCATGACCATCCGCGGATGCATATCATTGATCCAGAAGTATTCCGCCCCCTTGTCATAACGCAGCCCCTTTACAGAGGCTATGGCGGACTGTTTGGCCGCATCCTCGCTGATCTTGCCGGCCCGCGCCTGTTGGTAGTAATAATCCACCATGCCGTGGGCGGTTTCGACTACATGCATGGTCTTGACCCGCTTTTCCTCCATCATGCGATCCTTGAGCGAGAAAAGCGCTAGTACGCTCAACAGGGTCACACCGGCAAAGGCAATGCCGGTAATCAGCAACAGCTTACTTCTGACCTTCATCCGATCGAACGAAAACGACATGCGGCACCCCCATGTGTGGCAAAGATTTTTTTCAACCCTGTCTTGCACATGGAAAGTTTACGGCATTAATGCGGGATGTCAAAAAAGGGAGGCGGGAGACCTTAATCCTTGCTGAGATACTCACCCAGCAGGCCGCGACTGTGCTCATCGTCGTGGCAATGGTCGCAGATATTTTCCCAGTTGGAACCATCGGGAGGGTTGTTATGGTGGTTGCCGTCCTTGTGATGGACGGTGAGATGGTGCAGGTTGGCAGCTTCAAACTCGCGGCCGCACTTGGCGCAGATCCAGCCATGAATACGCAGGGACTTTGAGCGGTAGCTTTCATTCGCAGCCTGTTCACCCTTCATCTGGCGAACAAGCTCATCCGCCTTTTCCCTTGAGAGGGGCACCGTGCGCGGCTTTTTATAGGCTGCCATAGTTTTCTCCTGATACGACCATCAAGACACGGCCAACGGGCACGGAAAGCGATATTACTGCTTTTTAGGCCAGTAACTGCCGCCCACCAATGTGGCCTTGATACTGCCGATTTTTACCTTTGATTTCATCATCAACGGTATACGGCGCTCATCATCGGTCAGCCAGATATGCATTTCGCCAGTGCGGGCGAAGATGCCGGCTGATTTGAGGATCGGCTTGACAACCACCGTTTTGAAGCTGCCCAGCGAGGTTTTCAACTCTTCGCGGCGCAGGATCTGCACCTCAGTATTCCAGATCCGCTTGCAGTCAAAGATATCAATAAAACTGGATGTGCCGACCTTGAGTTCAACGGAACGAAAATAGAAAAAACTTGAGAGGGTGTCATAGGTAAGCGGACTGAACTTCTGAACCGAGACGTTTTTTTTGAGGTGGTCCGTAGTAGTCACCTCCATTGTCTGCCGGTTGAAAACCGCATCTTTGTGAAAGCGGGTCCAGCCTTCCCTGATCCGTTCACGGTACAGACGCGGCACGCCGATCTTCAACGACGGAGCCTGGACCAGTACCGATTCGATCCGGTCATCCACAGGAAAAAACAGTTTCAGCCAGTCAGCGGAACGGGCCGTGGAAACGATGCGGATCTCACCTGACTCGCGGGTAACCTGCTGTACGGCATGGCCGGCCGGAATACCCAGATAGGATATCTCAAATTCCAGACGCTCTGGAATGGAAAAGGCGCCGGCGGAAATCACAAACAGGTGAAGGGTAAAAACCACTGCCAGCAGAATTAATGATGTTGGCCACAATGACTTGTTCATCGTTCACCCTGCCTCCGGAAAATCAGGGGCATGAAAACGCAGGGGCGATCCATGAATCGCCCCTGCAAAAACCCATAACGGTCAACGGATACTTCTAGTTACGCCTGTCCGGCGCCTTCCGCGCCTTCAAACTCCGCATTGGCGGCCTGTGCCGACTCCACTTCGCGCAGCTTGTCACCCAGCCAGGAATGGAAGATGCGCGCATTTTCATAGCTCATCACAACGCCGGTGTCAATGAAGCGCACCAGGCTGTTGTTCAGGTTCTCCGGGCTGACTTCTGTTTCGCGGCCAATGGTGCCATCGGGAGTGATTTCGTGGGTAACGGCATTGGGCAGCGCCTGGCGCTCCAGATAAAAATTGATCACCATCTCGCCACGGGGTGAAAAACCGCCCTGGGCTCCATTGACATAAGATGGGTTGAATCCGTAGTTAAAAACGTACTTGAAGGTTACTTCCGGCTTCCTCTGGTTCATTAACGAATCTCCTTATATTTGTTTTACTATTAACCAGAAAACCATTAGACAGATGCGTGGAGCTGATCTGTCTCAAGCAGATATTCCGGTTTGTTGGTTTGCCCATTCGTATGCATCAATTATCACATAATGTGGCAATGATGAAGTTAAATGTTCAACCCCTTCCGGCAGACATGCAACAGAATTCAAACACCGGACAAAGGCTGATAAACCTTGACTTACCGGATATATGCCTGTAAATTAACGGTTTTCGCGAACAGCCATAAGGAGTTGCAATGAAACCTCTTTTCCTGAATCCACCCACATTCGAAGATTTCGACGGCGGCGCCGGTGCACGCTATCAGGCATCACGTGAGGTCACATCATTTTGGTATCCCACCTGGCTCTGTTTTCCAGCCGGCATGATCGCAGGCAGCCGGGTGGTTGACGCACCGGTGCAGAAATTGACCCTTGAGGATTGCATCAATATTGCCAGGGACTACGACATGGTGGTCATGTATACCTCCACCCCGACTTTGATGATCGACATCGAGACCGCACGCCGCATCAAGGAGGTCAAGCCGGGCATCGTTACTGTGTTGACCGGACCGCATGTCACCATTCTGCCAGAGGAATCGCTCAAGGCCGGCAAAGGCATCATCGATATTGTCTGCCGGGGCGAATTCGACTACTCCACCAAGGAACTTTGCGAAGGACGGGAATGGGACAAGGTGGACGGCATCAGTTTCATGAAAGACGGCAAGTACTTCGCCACCCCCGACCGCCCCATGATCGAAGACCTGGACGCACTGCCCTTTGTGGCGCCGATCTACAAGCGTGATCTGCCGATCAAGGACTATATTATCCCCCACTTCAAAAATCCTTATGTTTCAATCTACTCCAGCCGCGGCTGCCCATCCAAATGCATCTACTGCCTCTGGCCGCAGACCTTCTCCGGACAGCGCATGCGTACCCGTTCCCCGCAGAATGTATACGAGGAAGTCAAATGGATTGTGGACAATATCCCGGAAATGCGCGAGCTGTCATTCGACGACGACACCTTCAGTGCCGACCGGAAACACGCCCGATCCGTAGCTGAACTGCTCAAGCCGCTGGGCATTTCATGGACCGTCAACGCCAGGGCCAACACCGACTTTGAGACGCTCAAGATCATGCGTGAGGCCGGACTACGCCATGTGGTGGTCGGTTTCGAGAGCGGCAACAACCAGATCCTCAAAAACATCAAGAAGGGTGTCACCAAGGAACAGGCGTTGGAGTTCAGCAAAAACTGCAAGAAGTTGGGGCTTTCTATCCACGGGGCCTTCATTATGGGACTGCCGGGCGAGACACATGCCACCATCCAGGAAACCATCCAGTTCGCCAAGGACATGGACCTGAATTCGGTTCAGGCCTCGCTGGCCTCTCCCTACCCCGGGACAGAGTTCTACAAAATGGCAAAAGAACAGGGCTGGATCGCCTCCGACAACTTCCTGGACGACAGCGGCCACCAGAAGTGCGTGATCAACTACCCCAACCTGTCCAATGCGGAGATCTTCAACTCGGTTGAGGAGTTCTACAACAAGTTCTATTTCCGCCCAAAATATATCATGCGCAGCATCGGCAGGATGCTGGTGGATAGTGAGGAACGCACCAAACTGCTCAAAGAAGGCAAGCAATACCTGGCCTACATGCGCAAACGCAAAGATGCCTGTTCAGAATGCAAGTAAGCTGGCCATGGCCCGCCAACTGATCATAACCTCCGATGATTTCGGGCTTTCCTGCGGGGTTAACTGGGCCGTGGAAAAGGGATGGCGGGAAGGAATACTCACCTGCGCATCAATCATGCCAGGCGGCAAGGCATTTGAAGAGGCGGTCACAATTGCACAGCGCAATCCGGGATTACAGGTCGGCCTGCACCTGACCCTGGTTCACGGTTACTCCGTGCTGCCACACCCGCAGATACCGGGACTGGTTGATCCGCAAGGCTGCTTTACCGACAACGCGGTGGCTGCCGGCATGCGCTATTTTTTCAATAAAAAGCTCTATCCACAACTGCGGGCCGAAATTGAAGCCCAGATCAGGCGCGTGATTGATGCCGGAATAACACCCACGCACATCGATGGCCATCTGAACATCCACCAGCATCCCACGGTTTTTCAGATCCTGACCGAACTGATGCCCGCATACGGCATCAAGAGCTTCCGCCTTTCCAGAGAGCGACTGGGGCATAATCTGAGCTTTGACAGAGCACGCATCTTGGGAAAAACGGTGGAGAGTTTCATCTTCGGCCGGCTGTCAGCCAACTGTGCCGAAAGATTGCAAAGGCTTGGCCTTCGACACGCCTGCGAAGTCAAAGGGGTACTCAACTCCGGCCGCATGACCGAACAGTATATCCTCCAGATCCTGGACGGCCTGCAGGAGGGGACAACGGAAATCTATTTCCACCCCGGCATACTTCCGGATGAGGAAATCACCCGACGCATGCCTGACTATCGTCACGGTGAAGAACTGAACGCCATACTCAGCCTGCGTATTCGCAACAAACTAGAACAACTCGGGATTGAACTGGTAAACTATCAGGGAGACAGGAAATTCAATGCTTAAAACCATCGTTGTTATGATGATAGCAGTAACAGCCGGCACCATCGGCGACATCCTGCTGACCAAGGGTATGAAGGAAATCGGAGATCTTTCAGCCATGAACCTGCGCGGCATCATGGATGCAGCCTTGCGCGCCATGACCTGCCCCAAGCTGATCTTCGGCACGGCTATGCTGGCTGTTTTTTTCTTCCTCTGGCTAGCAGTGCTTTCCTGGGAGGATCTGTCCGTCGCCCTGCCCATGCAGGCTCTCAACTATGTACTGGTTGCGATTCTGGCCAAGTACATGCTCAACGAGCAGATCTCCATGCAGCGCTGGGCCGGCATCATCCTGGTCTGCATCGGCGTCATGCTGATCACCAGCACCGGCAGCAGCGGTGACAAATCAGAAAACAAGGCCGTTACCGCATCATCCATCACAGACAACCAGATCGGGGGTTAGACATGCTCTCCAACCACACCATTGCATTCATCGGCGGCGGCAACATGGCCGAGGCCATCCTGAAGGGCCTGCTGTCGACCGGTGTAAACGCAGTTACCATCCACATTTCCGAGCCAATGGCTGCACGGCGGGAACACCTGGCAGAAAAATACGGCGTTACAGTCCATGCCGCGAACACGGATGCGGTCCAACACGCTGATATCGTCATTCTGGCAATCAAGCCCCAGGTTGCCGAAAGCGTAATCAAAGGCCTGGCTCCAGCCATCGACAACAAAAAACTGGTCATCACCATCATGGCCGGTATCCGCACCGACATGATCGAAGCCGGACTTGCTCCTGCCAGTCGTGTAGTCAGGGTCATGCCCAACACACCGGCACTGGTCGGCGCTGGAGCAACCGCCATCTGCGCCGGGGCAAACGCCTCGACAGACGATGTAAACCTGGTAGACCAGATCTTCGCGCTGGCCGGAGACACCGTGCGGGTTGAAGAAAAACTGATGGACGCCGTAACTGCCCTTTCCGGCAGCGGCCCGGCCTTTGTCTGCGCCTTCATCGAAGCGCTATCCGATGCAGGGGTGAAATGCGGCCTGTCCAGGGACATCTCTGCCAGCCTGGCTGTCCAGACCGTGCTCGGTACGGCCCGCATGGTGCACGAAACCGGCGGCCACCCGGCCCTGCTGCGCGAGCAGGTCACCTCACCCGCCGGCACCACCATCGCCGGCCTGCATGCGCTGGAAGTCGGGGCATTCAGGGGCACGGTTATGAATGCCGTCGACGCGGCCTGCCAGCGGTCAAAGGAGCTGGGCAGCTAAATACACTTGCCATACCAAACGTCAAAACGCCTTGAATCCATGCATGATTCAAGGCGTTTTTGCTTCCTGCTTTCGACATCTGCCAATCTTCCATCTCAGCGAATAAAGTTCATTAGCATCTTGGGTTCGCTCTCGGGAGGTAGCACAACTCCCCTGCCATTTTCAACCAGCTTAAGCAGCCATGCCATGTTTTTGCCGAGCGTGCGCATAATCTGAGCCCCTTCCCCATCCTGGAGTGCCTCCCCAGGGGTCCGACCATAAATCACATTCCAGTAGTTAGAGGCCGGGATCAGCATTTCAGAATACATCAGGTAATTGTTTAACTGGTCAAAGGCCGGAAGGCCGCCTGAGCGCCTTACAGCAACCACGGAGGCCCCGACCTTGTGACGGAAGATACCTTTGTTGACACCTGCAACATAGAAGGCCCGGTCAAGGAATGACTTCATTGTTCCACCAATGGCTGCATAGTGAACAGGCGAGCCGAGAATGATCCCGTCGGCATGCTTCATCAGCTGAATCCATTCATTCACCCCATCACCGGCAAGAACACATTTTTCATTACTGTTTTTCAAGCACTGTCCGCATGCCATGCACCCCCTGACAGCCTGGTTACCGACATGAACAATCTCTGTATCCACACCCTCCCGACCGAGTTCCTCCGTAACCATTTTCAGCGCATGCCAGGTGTTGCCTTCGCGTTTTGGGCTGCCGTTGAATGCCACCACCTTCATAAACACCTCCCTAGTTTGGTGAAACAGAACATTTCAACCCATTGATTTTTTTCAAAACCATGTGTTGCTGTTAAATAATTTGTATCATGACCCCAGTCGGCCGAACTATTGCGACCCGTCACAATCCAGCGGTCGCAGCACCACCACAGTGGCATGTTTCAAAGAGCCGCCGTCGCTGTTTCTGAAACCACGCATGTCATCCCTGATATAAATCAGTCCGGCGCCGACACCGGTGGGCGAATTTACCGTTACACTGTCCAGGCTAACACTGCCAAGCTTCTGTTCCGACTGTCGACACTGATATTCATAGCTGACATCCCCGCCCTTTCCCTGACAGCGTTCCACCTCACCGAAGACGCAGCTATATTGCCGTTGTGGCTGCGCCGCGTCCAGGCAGGTCATTTTCCTGCGATCCCAGGCGGTGTAACGGTTGCCATCCTTGCCATATCTGGAATTGCGGTGCCCTTTGCTGCGGCTGTCCGACATATGTGGAGAGGTGGTGGAATCGGCTACCGGCACAACCCACTCCTTGCGGCGTTTGTCATCCTCATTCTGGTAAGGCTTGCCAATGGCAAAGAGCACGTGACCCGTATTCATGCGCCGACCATTGCTGTATCTGCGGGTCTTGCGAATTACCCGTTCCGGCGCCGTGCATTCCGGGGCGCTGCCGATCCTGCGGGTCTTACCGCTGGCATCACTGCAGCAGTACAACGCCGGATCGATGTTTTCCTCATGCAGATAGGCAATCACATCACCCGGGGCAACCTTTGAAAGATCATCAACCACGCTCCAGCAGGTGCTGGTTTTGGGAAGCAGCCTGGCCAGATCCACAAAATCGGCGGCCAGCGGCCTTGCGTCAGCGCCACAGGAAAAGCCGCGCGGCAACTGGTTGAAGTTTGCCTTTGCAACGCCCTGCAGCACATAGTAACCCACGAAACCGGAGCAATCCAGAAACAGGTTGAAACGCTGATCGCTGGGCGCATCTGCCAGCCTTCTGAAATCAGGCTGCGCAAAAAACGGACGGTGGCTGTAACCGGTATTCTCCAGGTTGTTCAGGATCTGCAGCACCGTTTTATGCACGCGTTTGGCGGTCTTTGAGGTCGTTACACTATCCGCATCTGCTGTCGGATAATCAGCAGCGACATCCGTTTCCCTTGAAACGTCTTCCCGCACCACCTGCCTGTTACCACCGCAACCGTACATAAGCAAAGATGACAATAACATACCCAGAACCAGTAATACCCTTGTGACTGAAATACTGTTCATGGCTCTTCCTTTCCAAAAGGAGTTTTCTCAGCACACAACTGTACGAGCAAAAACCGATTCAAGAATAATCCGCCGCATGGTAGGAACTGCGCACATACGGTCCACTCTCCACATGGCTGAATCCACGCTGCAGAGCCGCTTCACGCATATTATCGAAAACATCGGGATGAACATATTCCTGAACCGGAAAATGTCTCCGGCTGGGGGCCAGATACTGGCCGATGCTGAGATAGGTACAGCCAGCCTCACGCAGATCGGCAAAAACCGCCAGCACCTCTTCCCGCGTCTCTCCCAGACCCAGCATGATACCGGACTTGGCGCGAACGTGCGGGGCCAGATCCCGGCACCGACGCAGCAACGCCACTGAGCGGTCATAATCAGCCCCGCTGCGGATATGATACAGACGTGGCACCGTTTCCAGATTGTGGGCCAGAATATCCGGGACAGCCTCCAGCACCGCTTTCAGCCCCTTGCAACTGCCCTTGAAATCGGGAATCAACACCTCGATGCGCGTACCTGGCGATTCTTTGCGGATTGACAGAATGGTGGTGGCAAAATGCCCGGCGCCGCCATCGTCCAGGTCGTCGCGAGTCGGGCTGGTGATGACCACATGCCCAAGCCCCAGCCGGGCAACCGCCTCGGCCACCCTGAGCGGCTCACCATGGTCCACGGCTTCAGGCAACGACTTGTCCACATTACAGAAACGGCACTGGCGTGTGCAGTTCCTGCCCAGTATCAGAAAGGTGAGCTGGCCGCAACCGAAGCACTCCGATATGTTCGGGCAAAGCGCCTGCTGGCAGACCGTGTTCAGTTGCAACTCAGCCAGCAGGCCACGCATGGCCGTCTGATCGGAGGCGCAGATCTTCTTGCGCAGCCAGTCCGGTTTCCTAAGCCCCACCATCTTCCACCCCTTCCATGTTCCAGGCATCACTGCCATACTTCCGTAACAGCAGCATTTCTGCAGATTTTTTTTCCGCTGAGGAAAGCCCCTCCCGGACCAGCCTTACACCCACTGTGTCCGCAAAGGCTGCGGCCAACTCCCGGCAAAGCCGCTCACGATTCTGGACAACACCCAATTCTGCCAGGCTCACCGTAGCGGCAGCATACTCCGGGGAGTTGTCCCGCATGTACATCAGCCCCTCCCTGGAGCGGTTCATAATTGGGATCGAACCATGCTGGAAAACCAACTGCTTCATCCGCCGCTGGGCATTACCGCCGATCTTGCGTCCGTTGATGATGACATCAAACGACTCCCGTCCCGCAAAACAGAAATCCGTTCTGGTTCCCAGTCTGGCTGGGTCGTCCACGCCGTCAACAGCATAACCGGCCTTCAAACCCAGCCTGTTATAGAATACAAGCAGAAAGGCGGTCAATTCGCGAAAAGACTCCTTCACCGATGCCGCGGCAGGGAGTTGCTCCGGTGAACAGATAATTGAATAGGTCAACTCATCGATATGATAGATAACACCGCCGCCGGTAATGCGCCTGACTAACGTGACTTGGGCCTCCCGGCAATGTTCCAGATCCAGCGCGGTCGCCTTCTGGAATCGCCCCAGAGAAAGACAGGCCGGATCCCAGCCATACGTGCGCAGCACAGGCTGAGATGCGGCTGGATCAAAGCAGCGTAGCAGAGCCTCGTCAATGGCCATATTTTCCGCGCCGGAAAGCGGACCGGTATCAATCAGTCGCCAGACATCATAAGGTGGCTGCATCATTTCTCCGGGGCAAATAGCCGATCCACCAGCATGGGCAGACGTTCCAGCAGATTATCCTCACGCCCCGGCTCACCTTTCAGCGAGGCGGCCGAGATATTGCGCATGCTCTCCACCTCGATCCGCTTGGACTGAAGCATCAGTATCTGACCAATCGGCCCGATACTGCCGGTCAGAACCTCCCTGGCCCCAGCACCCTTGCCGAGCCTGACCGCCTGATTCGGGTCAACCAGGCTGGATTGCTGGAACTTCAATTCCTCAATAATCTGGGCCAGGTTTTCCCGGTTAATCACGCTGAATGTACCCCGTCTAAGGATCTCTTCCCGCAATGCCTCGGAAAGGATCAGCGCCGCCACCTGCAATGCTTCCGGTGCGTTCAGGTCATATACGATCAGTTTTTTCAGACCGGCATCCGGCAGCCGGGCTTTTTCAGCCTCCCGGTACTGTACCTGACGTGGTGCCTTTACAACCTGCTTTGAAGCCTCCTGCCTGGCACGCTCCAACTCACGACGTGATGCATCCTCCTGCCTGCTGCGATCCTCACCCGGTTCCCGCAGCATCATCCGACGCCCTTTTCTGAGCGCGGTTGCCAGCAAGTCGGCCTTGGCATCCCGGAACAGCTCACGGTAGGCTTCCCGGGCCGTCCCCTGGGGCAGCCGCGGCATCCCGGGACCAGGCTCACGGGTGTGGTTGATATTGACGGCATATCGGGCACCGGTAGCCACGTTCAGCAGGGTAGTAGTGAAATAGTAGTGCGGCTCACCCAGCGAGCCGCGTTCCACCACCAGCACATAGTCGGCATACAGCGCCCTGCCAAGGTCAAAGGCCAGCCGCCAGTCGTTGCCGGAAAGCTGCCAGCCAGCCGGGGCCTGCTCGCCCAGGACAGCCTTGACCTCCTGTTGCCTGACAACCTGATAGGCGCCGAACCGACTGAGCACACGACTCATCTGCCTGTATGTTGCATTACGAAATTCCCGGGTGGATTTACCCCAGTCACCCCGATCCACCGCTCCGCTGACCGGATAAACCACCACCCGCAACCGGGTTGTGTCCTCAGGGACCGGAATGCTGCCAAGCTTGATCGTTGCGCAACCTGGCAGTGCCAATAACAAAAACAATAACAGACACTTTTTTATCAAATCATATCTACACATCTCTGGCCACCTCAGTCCATACAGCATATTTTCTGTTGCCTGGCTGCTCTGGTTTCATCCAGTCGCGTGACAGGCATTGTAACGGGCGCATCATGCAAGGCCTGCGGATTAACCTCAGCCATCCTGGCAGCCTCGATCATCACCTCTATAAAGGCATCCATGGTGGCCTTGCTCTCGGTTTCGGTCGGCTCGATCATGATCGCCTCCCTGACGATCAGCGGAAAATAGACCGTTGGCGGGTGGTAGCCGCGGTCAATCAGGAATTTGGCGATATCGATGGCATGCACGCCATGCTCCATCTGCCTGGAAGCCGAAAAAACACACTCGTGCATGCAGGTCGTGTCATAGGGCAGGTCGTAGTATGGTTTCAGTCTCGCCTTGATGTAATTGGCGTTCAGCACCGCTTGCTCCGAAACCTGAATCAATCCCTCACGCCCCAACATGATGATATAGGCATAGGCCTTGGCCATCACAGCAAAATTGCCGAAGAAGTTGGCCGTGCGCCCGATGGACTGCCTGTTGGCTTTCTCAATCCTGAACAGGCCTTCGTCGTCCATGACAATACGAGGCAGGGGCAGGAACGAAATCAGCGCCTTCTTTACCCCTACCGGCCCTGCGCCGGGACCGCCGCCGCCATGCGGAGTGCCGAAAGTCTTGTGCAGGTTGAGGTGCACCACATCAAACCCCACATCACCCGGTCTTACCTTGCCCAGAATGGCGTTCAGGTTGGCGCCGTCATAGTACACCAGGGCATCATGCGAATGGGCGATGTCGCAGATTTCCTTGATATGCGGATTGAACAACCCCAGCGTGTTGGGGCAGGTCATCATCACCGCCGCCACCTCGCTGTTCATGGCCTGTCTGAAGAGCTCCATATCCATGTCGCCGTAGGGGGCGGTCGGCACTGTGATAATCTCGAAGCCGGCCATGGCCGCCGAGGCAGGATTTGTGCCGTGGGATGAATCCGGCACCACCACGTATTTCTTCCTGTTTCCCCTAGACTTGTGGTAGGCGGCGATCAGCATGATGCCGGTCATCTCGCCGTGCGCGCCGGCCAGCGGCTGGGTGGTCACCTCGTCCATGCCGGTGATGTCGGCCAGCATCTGCCCCAGGTCGTACAGCATCCCCAGGCTGCCCTGGCAGCATTCCTCGCCCCCGGGAAGCAGGGGGGTCATCGGGTGAAAAGGCGCGAACCGCGCGGCCGAGTTCTCCAGCACCATGGCGTTGTACTTCATGGTGCAGGAGCCGAGCGGATAGAAGTTGGTATCCACCGAGAAATTGCGGCGGGAGAGGTTGGTGAAATGCCGCACCAGATCAAGCTCGGAAATTTCCGGTAGTGCGGCGGCCTCTTTCCTCAGCAGATCACTCGGCAAAGGCAATGCAGCTGGGACATCGGACAGCGGCAGTTTGACACCCTTGCGCCCAGGGACGGATTTTTCGTAGATCAGCTGCATAGCGCCACCTCCATAGCCTTGACCAGCGCATCGACATCCTTCTTCGTCCTCTTCTCGGTGACCGTCACCACCATGACATTGTCCGAACCCTCGTAATATTCGCCCAGCGGCACACCGGCGGCAATTCCCTGCTCCAGCAGCGCCAGGACAAGCTGATCGGCAGGGACAGGGAGGAATACGGTGAACTCGTTGACGGTCGGGGCTGACTTCAGCACCCTTACACCCGGGATATTTGCCAGTTGCGACTTGGCATATTCAGCCTTGTCCCGGTTCAGCCGGGCCAGTTCCGTCAGCCCTTCCCTGCCGACAGAAGAGAGGAAGATCAAACCGCGGAGGGCGCACAAGCCCTGGTTGCTGCAGATGTTGGATGTGGCCTTCTGGCGCTTGATGTGCTGTTCGCGGGCCTGCAACGTCAGCACATATCCGCGCTTGTTGTTCCGGTCCACAGTCTCGCCGACAATGCGGCCCGGCATATCGCGGATATGGGACTTTCGGGCGGCAATGAAGCCAAAGGAGGGACCGCCGAAGGAGAGCGGATTGCCCAGACTCTGGCCGTCGCCGATGGCGATATCAACCCCCATCTCGCCCGGAGACTTCAGCATCCCCAACGATATCGGGTAGACGGATGCAATCAGCAGTGCGCCGTTGGCATGAATCTGATCGGCAAGGGCGCTGAAATCCTCGATACCGCCGAAGAAATTGGGATTCTGTACCAAGACGGCGGCCACGCCGTCGTCCAGCAGACCGGCCAGCCGGTTCCGGTTGAGCAGGCCATCCAGCGGCTCGATCTCAACCACTTCCACATCAAGATTGTACAGATAGGTTTTCAACACCTGCCGAGAGAAAGGGCTGACACAGCCGTCCACCAGAATTCTTTTACGTTCGGTGACGCGCATGGCCATCAGTGATGCTTCTGCACAGGCAGTGGCGCAGTCGTAGAGCGAGGCGTTGGAGACATCCAAACCGGTCAAGCGGCAGATGGCGGTCTGGTATTCGAACAGCGCCTGCAACGTTCCCTGTGAGCATTCCGGCTGGTAGGGTGTGTAGGCGGTATAAAATTCCGATCGCCCCGAAAGGTGGTCAACCACGGCAGGGATATTATGGTCGTAGGATCCGCCGCCGATAAAATACAACATGTCTCGGGCATTTGCTCCGGAAACAGACTTCATATGGCCAAAGGCCTCGAATTCGGACATGCCGCACGGCAGATTGAAGGTTTTGGCACGCAGTTCGGGCGGAATCGGGGCAAACAGTTCTTCCACATCGCCAGCACCGATAACAGCCAGCATCTCCCTGATTTCCACAGGGGTGTGGGGACAATAGTGGGTGTCGGTCATGAAAAGTCTCCCGTAGGGGCGATGCTTGTAATCGCCCGCCATCGGGCAAACACAAGGTTTGCCCCTACAATGTTTTGAGGTATTCCTCGTACTGCTCCCTGCTCATCAGTTTTTTCAATTCCGCAGGATCGGAAATCTCGACTTCCGCCATCCAGGCCTCACCTTCCGGATCCTGGTTGACCAATTCCGGCGCTGTGTCCATGGCCGGGTTGACAGCCAGCACCTTTCCTGAAACTGGCGCGTAGATATCACTGGCGGCCTTGACCGACTCGATGCCGGCCATAACCTCAAACTGCCTCAGTTGTCCCCCCACCTTGGGCAGATCAACATAGGTCACATCCCCCAAGGCATGTGCGGCATGTTCACTAATGCCGATTCTGCCGGAGCGCCCTTCCACCCTGATCCATTCATGATCCTTGTTGAAATAGATTTCGGACATATGCACGGTCTCCTTGCGATGAAATTTTCTGTTTAAATGAAAGTGCTGCGGGAGTGGTTTCAATCAGGCAAGACGTTAGGGATTATAAACCAGAAAACCCTGTCTGGCGACAGGGTTTTCCATTCAAAACCATGTGTTCAACAGGTTGATCAGGTTTCAATCACAGTTGCCAATACGCCTGGCCTTGACCTTGGTCGTCATATTGTGCCCTTCAGTCTGCATCTTCATGGTGGAATTATAATAGTCCTTACCGAAGATGGTTACACCGCTCATAGTACCCTTGCTCTGGCCGGTACATTTCATCTTCCAGGTCACCTTGTTGCCGGAGGTTTTCATTTCAGTCACCTTGCAATCGTTGTTCTGGTTGGCAACAACCTTCTTCCTGTCCTTCACATCTTCTTTGGTGTAGCAATGGGTCATCACTGTCGGCGGCATTTTGAAAGGCATACCCGGCATATCTACAGTGCTGGAAATCTCCCACTTGCCCTCGCGCATCTCTTCCACCGCCTGGGCCGCCACAGCACCAAAGGCCAGAACACCCAGCACCGCCGTACAAATAACCATCTTCTTCATCACTTGCCTCCTGATATCTGTATTCAGTCTGCATCCGGAAACTCCGGAGCAAAAATGCCCTTAACGACCTGATCTCAACTTCTTAACGAACCGCCTGTATAGAAAGGCAGGACACAGGTTTGCACCTCCATGCTGATGCCTTCATGGCATACTTCCATTTGCAGCCCCGGTTGTGCCAAATCACCCCTTACAAGACCGATTCCAATCCCGCTTGACAGCATGGGGGAAAACACACCGCTGGTGACATGCCCCACCGGCTGTCCCTGATACCAGATTTCATAGCCATGCCGTGGTGAGCGGCGGCCGTTAACCCGAAAAGCAACCTTCCTTCTGGCCGGGCCGCTCTTGCCCGACATCAGCAAAGCCTCCCGACCGACAAACGGTTTTGAAAGATCAACAAACATCTCCAGCCCGGACTCCAGCGGTGTTATTGTTTCGTCAATATCACTACCGCAAAGAGAATAACCAACCTCCAGCCTGAGTACATCACGGGCACCCAGCCCTGCCGGTTTAACCCGCGCGTCTTCCAGCAGAAGATCCCACAGTTCTCCGACCTTTTCGACAGGTAAAAATATTTCGTAACCCAGCTCGCCGGTATAGCCAGTGCGACTGATCAGCGCCTCAACCCCCAGAATACCCATGGGCATGAACTTGAAATATGGGATCTGACTGATTCTGGCATCCAGCCGTGAAACCAGCACATCTCGTGAAAACGGCCCCTGGAGATCCAGCTTGCCGGTCTTGGCAGTGATGTCCTCAAAACAACCGCCATTCAAACGGCTCTGAATCACCTGAAAATCGCTATCCGTGGTCGCCGCATTGACCACAATCATCACCCGCTCTTCTGCCAGGCGGAAGACAATCAGGTCATCTATAATTCCTCCACTGGCATTGAGCAGGAAGCCATAACGTGACCTGCCGACCGGGATTGTTTTCACGGAAAAAGAAAAACAATCCTCCAGGCCGCTGGCGCCGACATCTCCCGTGAACAGCAGCTCACCCATATGGCAGATATCAAACAGGGAGGCACTACTGCGGCACCAACCATGTTCCGCGATGATGCTCCCATACTGGATCGGCATATCCCATCCGCCAAAGGGCGCCATCTGTGCCTGCATAAGGCGGTGTTTTTCATAGAGCGGAGTTCGTTTTATTAAATCCATGTTCCCTCCTGGGCTCAGTGCCTGCGGACAATCTTCTTACGGTGCTTTTTCGCTCGGGTTCCTGCCAGTTTAAGAATATCGTTCATCTGCATGCGCCATTCACTATTATGCCTCTTCAATTTGAACTCCCTGGTCACGGAACCGGAACGGTCGGGGGTTGAGTCCAACCCGATACGGGCATATACGGTCGCACTTTTCTTCTTCTGCTCCAACACGCTGAAATTGCTGATTTTCTGAAAGCAGCAGGCCGGTTTGGTGCTGCTTGAACGCATGGTTTCAACAAACTGTTCCCGTGAAACAGAGCCGCGATTGGACAACTGGTCGTAAAGTTGTTCATAGCGACCTTCACGCCACAGATCAAGCGCATTGGAGAGGGCCTGTTCCAGGCCGGATACTGATGAAGATGCCGGAGCAGGTGACGGGATAGCAAACAGAAAGGAAATCAGCAACAGGAATCCGCAAATAACAGCTCGCATGGTGCACCTCTTTTCAGCGTTATAAATGCAAAGTCTTTAAAGGAATCTCATGCAATCTAGTTCAATTACCGCTAATCTGCAACATGAAATATCCAGCCAGACAGACAAAGACACAAGCCAAGCTTTTGCTTGTCATATCCGCCTATTGCGTTAAGATATATGTCTAAGGCAGAGGAGGGAAAACAATGGAATGTCAGGACAGCATGCTGAAAATGATCCTCGAACTTGGATTGGAAATATCCCAGATCAAGGATATTGATATCCTGCTGGAAAAGATCCTGGGCGAGGCACGCGCATTCACCAATTGCGACGCCGGCTCGATCTATATCAAGGACGGCAACCGCCTGCATTTCAGCTACGCCCAGAATGACACCATGCAGAAGCAGCTCACACCAGGCAGAAAATTGCCCTATACCAGATTCAGCATGCCGATCGACTGCAACTCCATCGCCGGCTATGTGGCTGTAAAGCGCAAAATGCTGAACATCGCCGATGTGTATGAACTCAACGACTCCTACCAGTTTTCGTTCAACCGTTCATACGACCAGCAGACCGGCTACCGCACAAGATCGATGTTGACCATACCGCTGGTGAACCCCAGAAGCGACGTTGTTGGCGTACTGCAGCTAATCAACGCCAAGGACAGCGCGGGTAACGTGATAGCCTTCCGGGACGACCAGGAGGACATCATCGTCTATTTCGCCAACAACGCGGCTAATGCCGTTGAGCGCGCCAAGATGACGCGCGAGATTATCCTGCGAATGAACAAGATGGCGGAACTGCGCGACCCCAAGGAAACCGGGCCACACGTCAATCGGGTCGCATCCTACGCAGTGGCACTTTATGAGGCCTGGGCACAGAAAAAGGGCATCCCGCTGAAAGAGATCGACCACAACCGTGACATACTGCGCATGGCTGCCATGCTGCATGATGTGGGCAAGGTAGCCATATCTGACACCATCCTGAAAAAGCCGGGGCGTTTCACGCCCGAAGAGTTTCAGGTCATGAAACTGCACACCCTGTATGGCGCCAACCTGTTTCCGGACATTTACTCAGACCTGGATGAATCAGCCAGCATCGTGGCCCTGAACCATCACGAACGGTGGGATGGCAAGGGATATCCCGGCTTCATTGATCCGAAGACCCAGCAGCCACTGTCGGGTTATGAGGACGAAAACGGCAGGGCACGCGGCAAAAAAGGGGAAGAGATCCCGTTCTACGGCCGGATTGTGGCACTGGCCGACGTGTATGACGCCCTCTCCTCCAGCCGTTGCTACAAGGAAGCCTGGACCGAAGAGGACGTCATAAACGAGATCAAAAAAGAATCCGGCAAACAGTTTGACCCGGAACTGGTCGAGGTATTTCTGGATTGTGTCGACACATTTAGTCAGATCGAAAAACTATATCCGGATCATGAATAAGTCCGGTACCAGGGACTAAGGGCTGGTAAATACTTTTGTTTTTCCCAGTCCCCAGTCCCCAGTCACAAAGTTCTGTCCGCCGCTTCGGCAAATCTCCTCAATTTCAACATCATGGCGTCAAATTTTGACGGCTTGAGCGACTGCGGCCCATCACTGGATGCATGCTCCGGATCCGGGTGGACTTCAACAATCAGGCCGTCTGCCCCGGCGGCAACCGCGGCATAGCACATGGGCGCCACATAATGATGGTTACCTGTCCCGTGGGATGGGTCGATCACCACCGGCAAATGGGTCTTTTCATGCAGCACAGGAATGGCCGAGAGGTCAAGGGTGTTGCGGGTGGCTGTCTCGAAGGTACGAATGCCCCGTTCGCAGAGGATCACCGATTGATTCCCCTCGCTCATGATGTACTCGGCACTCATCAGAAACTCCTGGATGGTCATGGACATTCCCCGCTTGAGCAGCACCGGTCGGCCCAGTTGGCCCACCTTCTTCAACAGCGCGAAGTTCTGGGCATTGCGTGCTCCGATCTGCAGCATGTCGGAGTACTCTGCCACCAGTTCGGCTGTCTCCGGGTTAATCACCTCGGTTACAAAAGGCAGACCCGTCAGTTCACGCGCCTTGGCCAGCAACTTAAGCCCCTCCTCCTCCAGCCCCTGGAATGAGTAAGGGGATGTGCGAGGTTTGAAGGCGCCGCCCCTCAGCATCTGGGCGCCGGACTTTTTCACCGCTTCAGCAGACTCGATAATCTGTCTCTCGTTCTCCACCGAGCAAGGCCCGGCCATGACGATCACCTGGCTGCCGCCAATTACTACGCTGTCGCCAATCCTGATCTGGCTGCGTTCTTTTTTGATCTCCTTGGATGCCAGCTTGTAGGGCTGCAGAATCGGCACCACGTTTTCCACGCCGTGCATCGATTCCAGTGTCTGCAGCACCGCCTTGCCACGCTCGTCCCCCACGGCTCCAATCACATCCCTGGTGGCACCATGGATAATATGCGGCTTGTAGCCCAACTCCCTGATCCGCCTGATAACCTCATCCCTGTCCCTTTTTGCCGCACCCGCCTTCATTACAATAATCATTGACTGCTCCTTTTCCCACAAACGACAACGGGCCGGAAGATTATGCCCCCGGCCCAGGTACACGCTGAAAACAGCATGAAAAAAAGCAAGGCCGGGGAGACTTCCGTCTGCCCCGGCCTTGTGGTGTTTTGATTGGCGATTACACTGCTTACACCTTTGCCCGGGCAGACGGCTTAAAATAAAAGCCGAACCAGAAGTAAAAGGAATAAGTTGTAAACAAGCCATGATTTTTCATATGCGCAACTAAATCACACCGCCGTTTTATTTGTCAAGACAAAACTAGAACACGGAAAGCTCGTCCGCCACCTTGACCAGATTGGGCAAATCAGGTTTGGTCAGGATGTGCTGGGCGCCCAGATTCATCCACTTGCGTTTGTTATCCTCCGAGGCAAGTGAAGAGAAAATCACAATCGGCACGTCATTGAAGTTGTCATTTTTTCGTATCAGCGAGGTCAGATGCAGGCCATCCATCTGCGGCATCTCCACATCGGTGATAATCAGGCTGAGCACCCTCCTGACATCAACGCCTTCCTGCTGGCTCTGCTTCAGCCTGTCCTGGATCATGTCCCAGGCAATGGCGCCGTTTTCCGCCTCGATCACATTGTAACCGGCCCCGCGCAAGCTGGCACACATGGTATTGCGAATAAAAAGCGAATCATCAGCAACCAGAATGGTTTTTTCCGAACGGCGGGCATCCAGTTCGCGTTCCTGAATTTCCTGCTGGTCAACCGGCCTCAAGGCGCTCTCGGAGCAGAGTTCGCCAACGATCTTTTCAAAGTCCAGCACTAAAATGATGCGGTCATCCATTTTGACCAGCCCGGTAACCTGGCTGCTGTCAACTGAACGGGAAGGCGGTTCGACGTTTTTCCATGAAATCCGGTAAATACGGGATACGGAATGCACCAGCACGCCAACCATCAGGTTATTAAACTCCAGCACGATTACGCGATCCGCCACCATGTCACCGGTATCCTTGCCAAGCACCTTGGCCAGATTGATGATTGTGATGACCTTTTCACGCAGTTTTATCATTCCCTCAACACCCGGCTTGGCGTTGACCACCTTGGACATCTGCGGCAGACGAATGATCTCGCGCACCTTGGCAACATTGACACCATAATAGCAGGGGATCACATTGCCATGCCAATCGACTTCATCGATTCTAAACTCCACTATTTCCAGTTCATTGGTGTCACTTTCAAGCAGAATCTTTTGCTGAACAGGATGGTTCATGCGCTCCCCCCTCAGTTTTGTTCGATAATCATACCATAATATTCACGGCTGTGAAGCACATATTAAAACTTCAAGAGCAGCTTGAGCCTACAGTTTGAACTGGGACACAACCTGGCGCAGGTCTTCCGCCAGACCTGCCAGTTCATCCGCGGCTTGTTCCGATTCCTGTGCGATCCTGGACGTCTGGGCCACCACCTCGGTGATCTGGTGCATGTTGTTACTGATCTCCGATGTAGTAGCGGTCTGCTCTTCAGCTGCGGTGGCAACCTGGTTGATCTGGGTAGTCACCTCGTTAATCTGCTCCAGGATCCGCTCCAGCGCCTTGCCGGAATTGGCGGCTTTCTCGCCACCCTTGCCAACCTCAATTACCCCCTCTTCCATGGCAATTACGGCACTTCTGGTCTCATGCTGAATGGCCTTGATCATCTCGCCGATCTCCTTGGTCGCGCGGGTGGTACGTTCTGCCAGGGCGCGCACTTCATCAGCCACCACGGCAAAACCTCGTCCCTGCTCGCCCGCCCGGGCCGCTTCGATGGCGGCATTCAGAGCCAGCAGGTTGGTCTGGTCGGCAATATCCTCGATCGTGCCGACAATCTCGCCAATCTGCTCGGAACGTTTGCCCAGACTGTCAACGGTCTTGGCAGTATGCTCTACCCGTTGAGCAATGCTGTTCATCACGACAATCGTCTCATCCACCACGCGTGCGCCTGAAACGGCCGCGTCGCTGGCATGGCGAGATCCTTCCGCCGCCATACCGCAGTTCTGGGCGATATCCCCGGATGTGGCCGACATCTCTTCACCTGCCGTGGCCACCGTGCTGGCCTGTGCAGTCACCTCTTCGGCGCCGGTTGCCATCTGCTCCGCCGTCCTGTGCAGATGGGCGGCAGCATCGGCAACCTGATGGGTCGTGCGGCTGATATGGGAAACCACCTCGTGCAGCTTGTCCACAAAGACATTGAACCAGGAACAGACCTCGCCCAGTTCGTCGTTGGTCTTGACCTGCAGGCGTTTTGTCAGGTCTCCCTCGCCTTCGGCCACATCCTTGATCATGGCCACGATCTCACCCAGAGGCTGTAGCGCCTTTCTGACTACCAAGGCAGCACCAAAGGTAAATATTGCCGCCAGTACAACGGCAATACCGGACGTCACATACTTGAGACGGTTATAGACCGCCAGGTACTCACTCTGCTTCTCACCCACATACAGCACACCAATCACCTGGCCGGCGCTGTTTTTGATCGGATCATAGGCAGTAAAATATGGCACCCCCAGGATATTGCCAGCGCCGCGGTAGGGTTTGCCTTCCTTGATCACCGCATCGTAGGCCGGACCTTGCAGTTTGGTGCCGACAGCCCGCTTGCCGTCTGGTTGCATGACATTGGTGGATACGCGCACATCACCCATGAAGATGGTGGCGGCCCCGCCGAAGATCGACTTGACCTGGTCAGGGATCTCGAAGTTGTCGTTCAGCACATAATCGCCGACCAGCAGCTTGCCATCGGCAACACGCATCTCCTTGCCCTTGGCTTGCAACAGGCCGTGCATGGTTTTAAGCCTGGCCTCCATGTCGAGTGCCGCCTTGGCCTTGAACTCGGACTGCATTTCGTAAAGGCAGATCGCCGCAGTAACGGCGATGGAAAGAAAGATGATGATGACATTGGTCAGCATGAATTTGTGGGTCAGTTTCATTGCCATGCTCCTTTGAATGGTGTTTGTGATAACTGAGCACAATCAGGATCAGTTTAGTCTTATTATTTCATTAAAAAGCGGATTGTCAACCAGGCCTGACAATAAAAATCTATCCCAATAGATCAGGAAGTCAAACCGGCACAAGGCAAACAAACCACCTACAAGGCATTCTTGACACCCATACAAGCGCTATGTTAATTTTCTTACTTTAAATTTTGGTACACTTACGCACACTTCAAAATCAGACATCACAACCAAAGGTTCCACTACAGGTCTAACAAACAATCACTTTTCACTTCCGGAGTCTACATGGCCTGCCCCGATTACAAAACCTTCCTCGACCTTTCCCGCCAAGGCAACCTGATTCCTGTCTATCGCGAGATCATGGCCGATATGGATACGCCTGTTACAGCATTCAAAAAGCTGGACGACGGACGTTTCTCGTTTCTGCTGGAGAGCATCGAGGGGGGTGAAAAGTGGGCACGCTACAGTTTTATCGGCACCAGTCCGTCAAGCATCATCCGCTCCAAAGGCAATCTGGTTGAACTAATTGAAAACGGCCAGACAACCTCCACTACCACTGAAGATCCGCTTGGATGCATTCGGGATCTGATGGCCCGCTTCACCCCGGTTGAGGTAGAGGGATTGCCCAGGTTTTTCGGAGGAGCCGTAGGGTATCTGGGCTATGACATGGTGCGCCATTTCGAATACCTGCCCACCCACAAACCTGCTGTTATTGACGCCTATGAATCGTATCTGCTGATCACCGGCACCATGGTCATCTTCGACACCATCAGCCAGAAGATCAAGGTTGTGTCCAACGCCCACATTGAACCGGGAATGGATCTCCGGGATATATACCGTCAAGCAGAAGAAAACATTGACTCAATCATAAAGCGCCTTCGCAAACCGGTTCCTTCTGGAGTCACACCACCGTCGCCCCAAAAGGTCAAACTGCAATCAAACATCAGCCGCGAAGATTATGAAGCCGCCGTAGAAAAAGCCAAGGCCTATATCCGCGCCGGCGACATTATCCAGGTGGTACCTTCCCAGCGTTTCAGCGGCAAGCTTTCAGTCGATCCTTTCGATATATACCGTGTCATGCGCACATTAAATCCATCACCCTATATGTTCTTCCTGCGTCTTGACGACACTGTCATCGCTGGTGCCTCTCCGGAGGTTATGGTCAGGAAAGAGGGTAGCCGGGTTGAACTGCGACCCATCGCAGGCACCCGACCGCGCGGTGCCACACCGGAAGAGGATGCCCGACTGGCTGATGAACTGCTGGCCGACCCCAAGGAGCGCGCCGAGCACGTCATGCTGGTCGATCTGGGAAGAAACGATCTGGGTCGGGTCTGTCGGACCGGTTCGGTCAAGGTTTCCGAACTGATGGTGATCGAGCGTTACTCCCACGTAATGCATATTGTTTCCAATGTGCAGGGAGAGCTTAATGGTAACTGCGACGCCTTCGATCTGGTACGCGCCTCGCTGCCGGCCGGCACTCTGTCCGGAGCCCCCAAAATCCGCGCCATGCAGATCATCGACGAGCTGGAACCTGTGCGCCGCGAAGTATATGGCGGGGCAGTCGGCTACTTCTCTTTTTCTGGCAATATGGATCTGGCCATCACCATCCGCACCCTGGTAATCAAGGACGGCATGGTGCACCTGCAGGCAGGGGGCGGCGTTGTAGCCGACTCCGACCCGGCAGCCGAATGGCAGGAAACGGTCAACAAAGCCATGGCCGCACGCCGCGCCATCGAGATCGCCGAAGGAGGTCTGGAATAACATGCTGTTGATGATCGACAACTATGATTCGTTCACATACAACATCGTCCAGTATTTCTGCCAGCTGGGCGAAGATGTGCTGGTCCACCGCAACGACAGGATCACCATTGAGGCAATCGAAGCCCTGCAACCGGATCGGCTGGTGATTTCACCCGGCCCCTGCTCTCCCGAGGAAGCCGGCATCTCAGTAGAGGCCATCAGACACTTTGCCGGCAAGATGCCGATCCTGGGGGTCTGCCTGGGTCACCAGGCCATCGGTGCTGCCTTCGGGGGCAAGGTCATCCGCAGTATCTCCCTGATGCACGGTAAAACCTCCCCCATCCACCACGACGGACGGGAGCTGTTTCATGGGCTGCCCAACCCGTTTCAGGCCACCCGTTACCACTCGCTGGTAGTGGAACGTGCCACCCTGCCCGACTGTCTTGAGGTGACCGCCTGGGTGGATAACGGCGAGATCATGGGCTTACGTCACAAAGAGTTGCCGGTCTGGGGGATCCAGTTCCATCCCGAATCGATCCTGACAGAAGGCGGTATGGACATGCTGAGAAACTTCCTGAACATGTCTTACAAATAGTTTCAAGCAGTAAATTCTGTTAATACTGAAGGGGGATGTTGCATTATCCCCCTGTTTTTTTTATAGTGTTTCATCAAATCAAAATCAGGAAACGGTAATCGCACATCATGAGCAAAGAACTCGCCAAAGGGTACGAACCCCACGACGTTGAAAAAAAATGGTACCAGGCATGGCAGGAAAAGGGCTACTTCCACGCCGCCGCCACATCCGACAAAAAAACCTATTCCATAGTCATTCCGCCGCCTAACGTAACCGGTGCACTGCACATGGGCCACGCCCTCAACAACACCCTGCAGGACATCCTCTGCCGCTGGAAACGCATGCAGGGTCACAACGTGCTCTGGATGCCCGGCACCGACCATGCCGGTATCGCCACCCAGAACGTGGTGGAACGCCAGCTGGCTGCCGAGAAAAAAGACCGCCACGACCTGGGGCGTGAGGCCTTTATCGAACGGGTCTGGAAGTGGAAGGCCGAATCAGGCGGACAAATCATCGGTCAGCTCAAACGCCTGGGAGCCTCCTGTGACTGGGAACGTGAGCGCTTCACCATGGATGAGGGGCTTTCCAAGGCAGTGCGCACCGTTTTCGTAAAACTGTACAATGACGGCCTGATCTACCGCGACAACCGCCTGATCAACTGGTGTCCGCGCTGTCACACCGCGCTTTCCGACATAGAAGTGGAACACGAGGACAAGAAGGGGCATCTCTGGCACATCCGCTATCCGGTAGTTGGAGAGCCGGGCAGATTCATGGTGGTGGCCACAACCCGTCCGGAAACCATGCTGGGCGACGCCGCCGTGGCGGTACACCCGGAGGATGAACGCTACCAGTCACTGGTGGGCAAAAAGGTCATCCTGCCGCTGATCAACCGGGAAATCCCGATCATCGCTGACGAATATGTGGATCGAGAGTTCGGTACCGGCGTGGTCAAGATCACCCCGGCCCACGATTTCAACGACTTCGAGGTCGGCCTGCGCCACGGCCTGGACAAGATCAACGTACTCGATGAATCCGGCGTCATCAACTCTGCCGGCCATCAGTACGAAGGGCTGGACCGCTTCGCCGCCCGTACCCGCATCGTGGCCGAACTGGAAGAGGCCGGCCTGCTGGAGAAGATTGACGACCATCCCATGTCTGTCGGCGGCTGCTACCGCTGCAAGACTGTTGTCGAGCCATACCTGTCACTGCAGTGGTACGTCAAGGTCGGCCCACTGGCCGAACGTGCCCTGGCAGCTGTCAAGGACGGCAGGACCCGCATCCTTCCCAAACAGTGGGAAAACACCTATTACGACTGGATGGAGAACATCCGCGACTGGTGCATCTCCCGCCAGATCTGGTGGGGACACCGTATCCCGGCCTGGTTCTGCGACCACTGCGGCGAGATCACCGTATCCATGGAAGACCCGACCAAATGCGCCAAGTGCGGCAGCGACGAACTGCGTCAGGAAACCGATGTGCTGGACACCTGGTTTTCTTCCGCCCTGTGGCCCTTTTCTACCATGGGCTGGCCCGACCAGACCGCAGAGCTGAAAAGCTTCTACCCCACATCCTGCCTGGTGACCGGCTTCGACATCCTCTTCTTCTGGGTGGCCCGCATGATGATGATGGGACTGCATTTCATGGACGAGGTGCCTTTCCGCGACGTATATATCCATGCCCTGGTGCGCGACGCCCACGGACAGAAGATGAGCAAGTCCAAGGGGAACGTGATTGACCCGCTGACTGTCATAGACCAGTACGGCACCGACGCCTTCCGTTTCACCCTGGCCGCCTTTGCCGCCCAGGGACGCGATATCAAGCTGGCCGAAGAACGTATCAGCGGCTACCGCAACTTCTGCAACAAGGTCTGGAACGCCGCCCGCTTCACCCTGATGAACCTGGAAGGGTTTCAGCCTTCCGGAGCCAGGATTGAAGAGCTGTCCCTTTCCGAAGGCGACAAGTGGATCCTGCACCGCCTCAACGAGGCGGCCCGTGAAACCAACGCCGCACTGGAAAGCTACCGTTTCAACGACGCCGCCATGACGCTCTATCAGTTCACCTGGAGCGAGTTCTGTGACTGGTACCTGGAACTTTCCAAGAAAGACCTGTACGGAGATGACCCGCAACGCAAGACGACAGTGCAGCATGTGCTCTGCCACACCCTTGAGCAGTTACTGAGGCTGCTGCACCCCTTCATGCCGTTCATCACCGAAGAGATCTGGCAGGCGCTTCCCAAAGAACAGGGACCGGAAAGCATAATGCTGGCAGAATATCCACAACCGATTACAGAGCGGGACTTCCCTGAAGCAGCCGCCAACATGGAGCGCGTGATGGCGGTAATCAGCGGCATCCGCAACATCCGCGGCGAGATGGAAGTGCCACCCTCCCGGGAGATTGCCGTGATCCTGTCCTGCGGCAGCGCAGACAGTCTCAAGCTGATGAAGCACAATGAAGCCGCCATTATCGGATTGGCCCGCGTCGCCGATCTGGCCGTCGGCCAAGGGATTGAAAAGCCCGAAGACGCCTCCATTCAGGTGGCTGGCGACGTACAGATTTATGTACCACTCAAAGGGCTGGTGGATGTGGAGGCCGAAGAACAGCGGCTGCTGAAGGAAATCGCCAAAATGGACAAGGAGATCGAACTGTTCTCCAAGAAGCTGTCCAACCCCAGCTTTGTTGACCGCGCCCCGGCCGATGTGGTTGCCAAGGAACGTGAAAAGCTGGCCGATGTGACCAACAAGAAACAGGTGCTGGAAGAGAGTCTGCAGAAAATCAGGAGCCTGCGTTAACGTTAAACAAACCGGAATCCAGGCGGACACCCCATGCCGATTAAAAACATCGCCATATTTGCCAAGGTGCATGACCCCCGGTGTCAACAGATTGCCCGCGATCTGATCAGCTGGCTTAACGGCCACGGCTTGCAGCCACTGGCGGAAGAACATCTAACCCGCCATCTTGGTCTGTCCCAGACCAAGGCCGACGATGAAATCCGCGACACAGCCGATCTGGTTGTTGTGCTGGGTGGTGACGGCACACTGCTTTCGGTGGCGCGTCTGTTCAGTGGCCGGCAGATTCCGATCCTGGGGGTCAACCTGGGCAGCCTGGGCTTTCTAACCGATACGACCGTTGAAGAATTGTACCCGCTGCTGCAGCGTTGCCTGAATGGTGAAATACTTGTCTGCAAACGCATGATGCTCACCGTCGGCGTACGCCGGGACGGCAGGATTGTCCACACATGCGATGCCTTAAATGATGTGGTCATCAGCAAGGGGGCGCTGGCCCGCATCCTCGACCTGGAAACCACCATCAACCAGCACATGCTGACCACCTTCAAGTCCGACGGCCTGATCATCAGCACTCCGACCGGCTCCACCGGACACTCCATGTCCGCCGGTGGTCCGATCATCCACCCCAGGATGAGCTGCATCATCATCAACCCCATCTGCCCCCACACCCTGACCAACCGGCCGATTGTGCTGTCCGACCAGTCGGTGATCTGCGTCACCCTCTCTTCCTACGACAAGAAAGCCTATCTGACCGTAGACGGCCAGGTCGGTTTCGAGCTGCAGGAAGGTGATGAAATCGAGGTACAGCGTTCAAGAAATACAACCGATCTGGTCATGCCCAGCAGCCGCGATTACTTCGAGGTACTAAGGACCAAACTCAAGTGGGGGGAACGGTGAAACCGTTGACCGTTGACCGTTGACCGTTGACAGTGGAACAGGAGACTAAAATTTGGATTTTTGATTGTGGATTTTGAATTGTAATCCAAAACTCATAATTCAATATCTATTGGTGCAATATGCTTACAGACCTGACCATAAAAAACATCGCCATCATCGACTCCCTGCACCTCACCTTTGGTCCCGGGTTGACGGTGCTGACCGGAGAGACCGGCGCCGGCAAATCTATCATCATCGACGCGGTCGGCCTGATCATGGGGGGGCGCGCCTCGGCGGAGCTGATCCGTTCCGGCGAGGAGGAGGCGGTCGTCGAGGCGTTGTTCGATATCTGCGGCCGTGAAGATCTGAAGCTCCTGCTGGAAGAATCCGGCATGGAAGGAGCCGATGAACTGATCGTCAAGCGTTCCATCTCCCGCGCCGGTAAAAACCGCATCTTCATCAACGGCAGCATGGCCCCGCTGGCGCTCTTGGGCGACATCGCCCGCCGCCTGATCAATATCTACGGGCAGCACGAATCCCAGACCCTGTTGAAACCGGAAAATCAGTTGGGGCTTCTGGATGCCTTTGCTGGCACAACCGGCCTGCGCAGCCGGTTCAGCGAACTGTATAGCCAGCTGCAGTCCATCGAAGAACGCTTGTCCCACCTGGAGGACCAGGAGCGCGAGGCTGCCAGGAAGCTGGATCTGCTTTCCTTCCAGTCAGAGGAGATTGCAAGCGCTGCTCTCAAGCCTGGCGAAGAGGAAGAGCTGGATGAACAACGCCAGCTGCTGGCCAACGCAGAAAAACTGGCCTCCGTCAGCAATGATGCCTTTGAACACCTCTATGGCGGCGATAACGCCATGCTGGGGCAGTTGCGCCGTATCTCCGCATCCATCGCTGAAATCTCACACATTGACCATTCCCTGGCAGAAACAGCCAATGCCATCGAAAACTCATATCTCCAACTGGAAGACGCCGCCGTCTCCCTGCGCGGATACGCTGCCCGCATCGAGTCTGACCCCCAGGCACTGCAGCAGCTGGAAGACCGGCTGGATCTGATCGGACGCCTAAAGCGCAAGTATGGCGCCAGCATCGCTGAGGTTCTTGCATTCAAACAGGATGTGGACCGGCAACTGGAACAACTGGCCGGGCAACAACAGGACAGACAGGCGTTGGAGCATGAGCAGCAACAGGTCGGCAAACAGCTGGAAGCAATCGGAGCCGAGCTGGGCAGAAAAAGACGTGCCTCTGCCGCTGATATGAAGAACGCCCTGGAAGCAGAGATTCATCAGCTGGCCATGAAAAACGCCCTTATCGACCTCGAGCTGACGACGCTTGCTGAGCCGCGCACAAACGGTTTTGAAAAGCTGGAACTGCTCTTCTCCCCCAACCCGGGAGAAACGCCGCGACCATTGGCAAAGATTGCTTCCGGCGGCGAGCTGTCCCGCCTGATGCTGGCTTTCAAGCAAGTTCTGCCGGAGGGCGATGTGCCCACCCTGATCTTTGATGAAGTGGACACCGGCATCGGCGGCGCCACTTCCGAGATCGTCGGGCGCAAGCTGAAGAAGGTGGCCGGACAGCAGCAGGTGCTCTGCATCACCCATCTGCCCCAGGTGGCCGTATTTGCCGATCATCATCTGCAAGTGGAGAAGCTGGTGGAAGAAGGTCGGACTGCCACGCTGGTCAGCCAGCTGGATGACAGAACCCGTATCGAGGAGATCTCGCGCATGCTGGGTGGGGCAAAGATTACCGACACCACCCGTAAACATGCAGAGGAAATGCTGCTGGCAGCATGCGCAATGATCTGAAAGACCCTGCCGCTGCTATTGACTGGAGCCTGCTTTTTGCGTATAGTGCTTCAGAAAATAATCTGGATAAACGACAATACTAAACCATTCGCAAGGATGGGGCGGAAAGCCTACAGGGTCTCTCAGAGACAGCCGGGATGCCGAAATATCATACGATATCAGCATCCCTTTTTTATTTGCGCCAACCGCGCAAAATCAAGCAACAAGGAGAAACAAGAGATGAAGAAACATCTGCTGAAGAAAGTGGTCGCCAGTCTGGTCTGTGTCGCAGCCTCGGCCGGATTTGCTGTCGCCGACGTATCGGTGGGGGTTTCAACCCCCAATGTGAGGGTGCGGGTCGGCACGCCTCCACCACCGCCGGCACCGCTGCCGCCCCCGCCACCACCCAGACCCCATGTAATCGAAAGGGAGCGGGTGATTGTCAGGGAAAGGCCAGCTCCTCACCCGGATCGCGGCCTGCACAGGGGTCACTACAAAAAGCACAAGAAATACAAAAAACACAGACGCCCCCCCAGACATCATGAGCACAGGGGACCAAGAGGGTACTAAACGATACGACAAAGGCGGCCAACTGGTCGCCTTTGCTTTTTGAACTATCTCCACCGCCCTTTGATTACGATCCGGTTTTTACAGCAGCAATCGCCTCCCGCGCCAGCAGATCGCAGCGTTCGTTCTCCACATGGCCGGCATGCCCGCGTACCCAGACCCACCTGACGCTATGACGGCTGCAAACCTCCAGCAGTTGTTCCCACAAATCACGGTTCAGCACCGTCTCCTTCTTGCTGTTCTTCCAGCCCTTGGCTTGCCAACCCCGGATCCACTCGGTCATCCCCTTGACCAGATACTGGGAATCGGTGGTGACCGTTACACTGCAGGGGCGGGTCAGCTGACGCAAGGCCTCTAAGGCAGCAGTCAGTTCCATGCGGTTATTGGTGGTATGCGGCTCTCCGCCGTTTAGCTCCTTCTCGTGGCCATTGCAGCGCAGGATCGCTCCGTAACCGCCGGGGCCGGGATTGCCGCTGCAGGCACCGTCACAGAAGATCTCCACCAGGGTGGACTCCCCTGCTGCCGCACCGCAGACTGCCGGTTTGTCACGCTTCACCGACATAGGCCCCCTCCGCTTTAAGCTGGTCGGCAATGGCAGCCATGACCCGATCGGCAATCATCTGCTGGGTCTGTTTGTTATCTTCCAGGGCAAACAGGTCGCTGAAATCAAGCGGTTTACCGAACACCACCGTGGCGGATTGGCCGCGGCGGGGAAACTTCCAATGATTGAATCCGATCAAGGCGGTCGGCACAACCACCGGTCGGCTGTCGTAGATGATCTTGCCCACGCCGCGATTGCCCTTGCCCAGCCGGCCATCCTTGTGGCGCGTACCTTCGGGAAAAAGCATCACCTTCTGGCTTTTGAGCAGCTCACCAATCACATTGACCGCCTTGGCATCCCGCTTGCGTCTGACCGGAAAGGCCCCCCAGGAGCTGTACAACAGCCGGGTGAGCGTTTTTTCGAACAGCTCTTCCTTGGCAGGCGCCCAGACCATCTGGAACGGCTGTTTCTGGATCACGGCCCAGGGCAGATAGACGGTTTCAAAGGCGGAGATATGGTTGGAGGCCAGCAGGACACCGCCGGATGACGGAATGTTTTCCGCCCCCTTGACCTCAAAGCGGTTCAGCAGTGAGGCATACGTACCGACCACATAGCAGGAGAAGGTTACCCAGAAGCGTCTCACGAATGATACTTTCACTTGATCTCTGACCTCGCATCAGGTTCGATTGTTTGCGCTGGTTATATAGCATTTATCCCTCGGCTTCGGCAACCGCCAACCGTTGGCGGTACGGATTATTTCTTCCTGAGCAATGCCGTTTTTTGATATAGTGACTGCTCATTCAGATCACGGACCAGAAAGCGACACCCATGAACATCCGAAACAGCAGCACTGTTTTCAACGGTCTGGTATTCAACATTGAACAGCTGGAGGTGGAGATCGGCCAGTTGGGTTTTCACACCTTCCAGATTATCCGTCATCCCGGCGGGTCCGGAGTACTGCCTGTCCACGACGATGGCAGCATCTCGCTGATCCGCCAGCTGCGGCCCGCCGTGGGGGTCCCCCTGCTGGAAATCCCGGCCGGCAGGCTGTCTCCCGGGGAACCGCCACTGGAATGTGCTTGTCGCGAACTGCTGGAGGAGACCGGTATCACCGCGTCAGACTTTTTCCCGCTGGGGAAGGTCTATTCTTCCCCGGGCGTGTTCGACGAGGCCGTCCACCTGTTTGCGGCTTGCGGGCTGTCGCAGGGAGATGCCGAACCGGAAGACGACGAGGAGATTGAAGTCATACGCCTGCCTTTTGAAGAAGCGCTCTCCATGGCGGCAGACGGCCGCATCAGTGATGCAAAGACACTGACAGCACTTTTGAGATGGCAGCTGACACTCCGCAACCAACGGACCTGATCCGCTGTTTTTGCAACTGTAACGACAATCACCTGTTTTTTGGTTACATACATGCTCCAATTTGCCGTAAGTGAAGAAAAGAATCGCTGGCTCCAGCAGAAAATGCAAGCGCTGGACGTGCGCGAAGAAGACCTGGAGGAGAGCTTTGTCCGTTCCTCCGGCAGCGGCGGCCAGCATGTCAACAAAACCTCGACCTGCGTCCAGATCAGGCACAGACCAACCGGCATCTGTGTTAGCGCCTCGCGTGAACGCAGCCAGTCCCTGAACCGTTTCCTGGCCAGGCGCGAGCTGCTGGAACGGCTGGAGGCATCACACGGCACACCAACCCCGGAAATGGAACGCATTGCCAGACTGCGCAAACAAAAAGAGCGCCGCCACAGGCGCAGCAAGAAAAAGGACCGATGATATCAAACGACACACTCATACAGCTTGAATTCGACAAGGTGCTGGCCGAAATCGCCCAGGGCGTGCACAGTGTTACAACCGGTGAGGAGTTGCTCAAGACCGTTCCGCTGCCCGATCAGGCCGCCATCGAACTGATTGCCGGACGTATCGCCGAACTGCGGTCGCTGGCCGGAGAGGGGATCAGCCTGCGACTGTCCCGTTTCGAAGATATCCGCCCACTGCTGGAAAACATCAGGCCGCAAGGGGCCTTCCTCTCTCCCGCCGAACTGCTGCTGTTCATCCCGGTGCTGGAAAACTTCCGCGACATCAGCCGCCAGTTCGCACCCCGCAGCGATGTGCCGCTGCTGGCCGCCATGCAGCCGCCGCTGAAACCGTTCACCGACATCCTGGAGCCGCTGACCGCCTCGATTAACCAGGAAGGCGGCATCATGGACAGCGCCTCCAGCGACTTAAAAGAGATCCGCCGGGCCAAACGCGGCCTGGCGGCCCGCATTCGCAAGAAGATCGAAGAGATCGTCCGCAACAGCAATATGGAGATTTTTCTGCAGGACGACTTCATCACCCAGCGTTCCGGTCGATGGGTCATACCGGTGCGCATGGATTCCAAGGGCATGGTCAAAGGGGTGGTGCATGACGTATCCTCGTCCGGTGAAACCGCCTTCATGGAGCCGCTGGAGATCATCCCCTTCGTCAATGAGTTGGAAAACCTGACCGCCGAGGAAAAGGCCGAAGAGATCCGCATCCTGCGCCAGCTCTCCGCCTGGCTGAGGGAGGACTCGGACGAGATCCGCGCCTGCTTCCAGACCCTGGTGGAGGTCGACCGGCTCAACAGTATCGCCCTGTTCGCCGAGAGATACGCTCTTGAGCAGCCATCACTGAACGCCTGCGGCCTGCTCCGCATGTCCGGCGCCCGACACCCGCTGCTATTGATGCTGACGCGCCAGGGTGTGCTCAAGCGCGTCGAGCCGCTTGACATGCGGCTGGGCGGCAGCGGGCCAGACGCCGCCTCGGTCATGGTCATCACCGGCCCCAACGCCGGCGGCAAGACCATCGCCCTCAAGACCGCCGGCATACTGACGCTGATGGCACTGTGCGGCATGCCCGTGCCGGCCGATGGCGCCAGAAGCAGCTTTCCGCTGCTGGACAACCTGCTGGTGGACATCGGCGACGAGCAGTCCATCGAGCAGAGCCTGTCCACCTTCTCCGCCCATGTGGCCCGCATCACCAGGATCCTGTCCCAGGCCGGATCACGCTCCCTGGTGCTGCTGGACGAGCTGGGTGCCGGCACGGAACCCCAACAGGGGGCGGCCATCGCCTGCGGCACTTTGAAACAGCTTCAGCAGCTTGGTGCGACCGTGATTGCCACCACCCATCTGTCCGAGATCATCGGCTATGTGCATCGCACCCCGGCCATGCTGAATGCCGGCATGGAATACGACGCAGTGAGCTTCACCCCGCTCTACCGGCTGATCACCGGAGAACCGGGCCACTCCCATGCCATTGACATCGCACGCCGGTTCGGCATGCCCGAAGAGGTGATCGGTTTTGCCCGCGAGATGCTGGGCAGCGCCGGTTCCGACTTTACTGCCATGCTGGCCGATCTGCGCCGTAAAAGGGTCGAACTGGACGAACAGCAGCAGCTGCTGGACCGACAGCGTCAGCGACTGGATGCGCGCAGCCTGGAAGTTGACGCCAGGGCCGCAGAAATCGACCAGGCCCGCCGCGAGGCGAGAGAAAAGGCCCGCCAGGAGGCCAGGGAGCTGATTTCGACCATGCGCCGGCGGATGAACGAGTTGCTGGACGAATACAGAAGGGAAAAACGCGCCGATACGCTGGAAAAGCTCAAGCGCAGTGAAGCGGATTTCAGCGTGCAGATCGAGTCATTCGCCCCGGCCGCCGATGAAATTGCCCCCCTGAAGCAAGTGCAGGCGGGTGATAGCGTCTTTGTGCGCAGCATCGGGCACAACGCAATTGTCATCAGCATTGATGAAAGGCATGGCAGGGCCAGGGTTCGGGCCGGCAGCATGGAACTGGATCTTCCGTTTAAGGAACTGTCGGCGCCGCAGGGAAAAAAACAGTCCCGGCAGGAACCGCCCTCCACCGGCAAACACCAGATCAACATCACGGAAAACGAGGAACGAGAACTGAAACTGATCGGCCTGCGCGCTGAAGAGGCCATCGACATGCTGGAGCCGTTCCTAAACCATGCCGCCCTTGGCGGCATGGGCGAGGTGCGCATCATCCACGGCCTGGGAACCGGCAAGCTGCGTCAGGCGGTGCGGGAGTATCTCTCACAATCAAGACTGGTGGAGAGCTTCCGTCCCGGCGAAGCCCACGAAGGGCGCGACGGGGCAACAGTGGTAAAAATCAGGGACTGATCGTGCCCGTGTCCGTAATAATTACGGTCAACGGATAACGGTCAACGGTCAACGGATAAAACATGAAACACTTTATCGTCGAAATCAGTGAACAGGAAATCAGACGCGAGCGGGAGAAATCACGCGAGCTGCGCAAGAGCCGCTGGTGGAAAAACCGTCTCGCCCAGGGCAGATGTCATTGGTGCGGCGGCAGTTTTGCGCCGGAAGAGCTGACCATGGACCACATCATCCCGGTCGCGCGCGGCGGCAAGGCCTCGCGCAACAACGTCGTACCCTGCTGCAAGGAATGCAACAGCAAGAAGAAATATCTGCTCCCGATGGAATGGGAACAGTACCTGAACAACATGGAAAAAGCGGAGCAAAATGACATTGAATCATCAAACTAGCAGCTACAAGGTTGTCATCTACGACTGCGACGGGGTCATGCTGGACTCCATCGAATCCAATTACGTTTTCTATGACAGCATCATGAAACATCTGGGACGTCCGCTGCTGGACCGCAACGACCACACCTCCAGGACAGTGCTGCACACCTATTCGTTTCTGAACGTAATGAAGTATTTTTTCGAGGGAGACCCGCAGGAAGATGCCGCTATGGCCTTTGCCCGAACCATCCACTACCGTGATCTGGTGCGCTATATGCGCATCGAGGACGGCCTGATCGACACCCTGGAAAAACTGAAAGGGCTTGTTTCGCTGGCCATATGCACCAACCGGGCATCCTCCATGGAGATGATCATCGAGGATTTCGGCATGAACGGCCTCTTTTCCTGCATCATGACAGCAGGCAAGGTTGCCAATCCCAAGCCGCACCCGGAACCGCTGCTGAAGATTCTGGAGCATTACGGGGTAGCGCCGTGCGAGGCGCTTTTTGTCGGCGATGCCGAGGTAGACCGCCAGGCAGCGCAAGGGGCCGGGGTACACTTCATTGCCTACAAGTCCGAGCTGCCCGGCTGCAGCCGGATCAACCACCACAGCGAGATTTTCCATTATCTCAACCAATAAGGAGGAGACCATGCTGTTCAAAACCTATTCGGAAGTTGACGCCGTAACTATGGACAATGATGTGGCCAAGGGTATTGCAGCCAGGGTTGTGCTCGGCAAGGCCGATGGAGCCTGCAACTTCTGCATGCGGGTCTTCGAGATCGCGCCGAACGGACACACACCCCGGCACGCCCATGCGTGGGAGCATGAGATGTTCATCTACAGCGGCAAAGGCGAGATCTTTGGAAATGGCAAGTGGAATCCGGTCAAAGCCGGCGATGTGGTGCTGGTAAACAGTGACGAGGAACACCAGATCAGAAACAACAGCAGCGAGCTGCTGGCCGTGGTCTGCCTGGTACCGTCCGGGGCGCCGGAGCTGTAACCTCAGATTGTGATCCTATAAAAAAGGGGCGGATCCATCTGGATCAGCCCCGTGTAAAGATGTATTGTCAAGAACTAGCGCACCAGTTTTGACAGTTTCCTGAATGACTCCGTCCCGGCGATCTTGAGCAGCTGAAATACGACCGACTCGGTGCA
>ENA-UPXM01001066-UPXM01001066.1-activated-sludge-metagenome-genome-assembly--contig:-NODE-1066-length-37164-cov-18.032768_pt1 | contig 37164 bp, 33 predicted proteins | sample MGYA00238178_ERZ772708 | MGnify/ENA primary metagenome ERZ772708 (study PRJEB29002, sample SAMN05720212) | activated sludge metagenome | isolation source: anaerobic digester from wastewater... | reverse complement strand
TGCGGTTTCGACATAATAAGCAGTGTTTACCGCATGCGCAGCATACCCGATTCCTTGCTTTTCTCGAAACAGGCTATTCGTATACCGGTGAGGCTTGACGACGGCCAGTACGATGTTACGCTGAGCTACAAAGGCAAAGCGCTCATAAAACTGCGCCGGGGCGACACCCATTACGCCCATTATTTCGAACTGAGTCTTGTCGAAGGCACTGTGTTTAAAAGGGGAGATGTGCTGAAACTTTGGTTGGGCAACGATCCCAACCGCCTGCCGCTGCAAGTAGAATCGCCTATTCGCGTCGGCTCGGTAAAAGCCGTCTTCGAACGTGCCGAAAATTTACGGCATGTGCAGGAAAAACTAAATTAAAATCGGGGATTCCGGCCAATCGGGAATTTCAACTAATCAGGGAGCAGACCATTTCCAATCAAAGCCCTCTTTTGTGTCCATCACTTTAAACCCCAGCTCCGCCAATTGTTTGCGTATCTTATCGGCTTGTGCCCAGTCCTTGTTGGCCTTGGCTTCGAGACGTAGCTCCAGCAAAAGATCTACAACTGCCTTGTAGGCTGCCCGCTCGGCTTCTGCTTTTGCATTGTCCTGCGAAGCTGTTGAGGGATCCAGGCCTAGTATTTCGCTGACAAAGAGCGCAAAAACTTCGCGAAGTTCTTTCAGATCACCGGCTGAAATAGCGGCATTACCGTCGAAGATGCTGTTAACGGCTTTGCCTGCTTCGAAGAGATGCGAGATAACCACGGGTGTATTCAGATCATCGTTCATGGCGTCGAAGCATTTCTGTCTCAAATCACTGAGGTTTACGGTCGAGGTTTCTGCCGGCTCGAGTTCCTGCAGGCGGCTGCAAATATCCATCAGGCGGCTGTAGCCTTTTTCCGAAGCCTGCAAGGCTTCGTTGCTAAAGTCAACTGTGCTGCGATAATGAGCCTGTAAAATAAAAAAGCGAATGGTCATTGGAGCATAGGCCTGCGTCAGCATGGGATGGCTGCCGTTGAAAAATTCTTCCAGTGTAATGAAATTTCCAAGCGACTTGCCCATTTTTTGCCCATTGATGGTAATCATATTGTTGTGCATCCAATAGCGGACACTTTCTTTGTTGAGGGCTGCCACCGATTGGGCTATTTCGCATTCGTGGTGAGGAAAAAGCAAATCCATTCCACCGCCGTGAATATCGAATTCTTCTCCCAGATAGCGGGTGCCCATAGCGGTACATTCTATATGCCAACCGGGGAAACCATCGCTCCAAGGCGAAGGCCACCGCATTATATGTTCGGGCGAGGCCTTCTTCCACAAAGCGAAGTCCATAGCGTTCTTCTTTTCGTCCTGGCCTTCGAGACTGCGGGTGGCACTGAGCATATCTTCGATGTTGCGTCCCGACAACTTGCCGTAATGATGGCTCTTGTTGTATTTTTCAACATCAAAATAGACAGAGCCTTCGCTCACGTACGCATAACCGTTGTCGAGGATTTTTTGCACCATCCGTATCTGCTCAATAATATGCCCCGATGCATGAGGCTCAATGCTGGGAGGCAAAACCCGGAGTGCCTCCATTGCTTTGTGGTAGCGGTTTAAATAATACTGGACCACCTCCATGGGTTCGAGCTCTTCCAGCCGGGCCTTTTTAGCAATTTTATCCTCTCCTTCGTCTGCATCGTTTTCCAAATGGCCTACATCGGTAATGTTGCGGACGTAGCGCACTTTATAACCCAACCGGCTTAAGTAGCGAAACAGTATATCGAAGGTTATGGCCGGACGGGCATGACCCAGATGCGGATCGCCGTAAACCGTGGGGCCACAGACATAAAGCCCCACACGGCCTTGGTGCAGGGGTTTAAAAACTTCTTTTTGCCGGCTTAATGTATTGTAAATACTCAGTTGTTGCATAATATAAATTTGTAGGGCTTCTCCGAAACAAAGCGAACAGCCGGGCCACCGGAGCAATATCTCCACAATCCGGAGCAAGTGGTAATAATCATTCTATAGTCTTTGCCCAGGACGACTTCTTCCAAAGGAATTGCATTTTCAGGTTCAAGAGCAACGTCGACCGGTATAAATTCGTAAAAAATACTGATGTCTATCATCAGTAAAAGGGCTGCTTCGCCGGGCCGTTCCTGAATGCCAAAAAAGCCTTCGGGACTGCAATACGAAGCCTGGTAATTCAATCCTTCTACGCCCTGTTCCATTTGAGCGGAGAGGGGGATACCCCTGTGAAAGAGCACCTCGGCCGAGGGACAGATTTCCCGAATGCTCTTTTTGCCGAAAAAAGCGGAAGCTTCGTCCAAAAAGCCCCTGAACGAAGAAGGTGTTCCGTGAAAATTGGAAATTTTATCCTGCTGACATTTCTTAAAAATTTTCTCTGTCAGCTGTTCGTCGGCCGATTCTTCGGGCAATTCATTGGGAAAAGTGAGCAAGCTCATTATAAAGGGCATATTCTTACGTAGAACAGACGTGATATTCCCCAGGTTTTCTTCTTTGCTGTCTGCTCCCAACCACACCGAAAAGGCGGAGAAAAGTCTACTCTCCGGATAATCCCTCAAATACAGTGCATAGCAATCGTTGATACCCTGAAAGAAATTTTCGCTCAGCATCTGATCGCTGACAGGCAAGTAGTATTTGCTGTTTCCGGATTTTTGACCTCCGCTTTGAGGAACTTCCACAAAATGTTTGCAAACGCCCGGCCACAGGATGTTTGGTTTGCCGGCGGTCATTTTGCGCAAATAAGGCTGAATATCGGAGTTTTGCAAAATGGGAAGCCTTTCGCGGAAATCCTGATAACTAAAAATGCTCCTAAAGTTGTATTTCCGCCCATAAAAACAAGCCTGAGCCTCGTTCAGCAAGTTGAACATCTGCTCATTCTGGATATTGTAAGACGCAAATGCGTAATCTTTCAATTCTTCCAGTCTGGTTTTGAATGATAACTGGGCAATGTCTGTGAAAAAATCACTCATAACACAGGGGGCTTGAATATTAGCCTCAAAAGTAATGCATTTTTCCACAGCATTCAAGCCGGGAATAGAATTTCAAAAATAATTTTCTTGCATTTTTTGCCTGATGCCGGCAGTCATAATATCGGCATACAAACCTTGCCGGCTTTCTACAGTGGCAATCGCATCCTGAGCTGCTTTTTGCTGGGCCTGTTTTTTGGTACACCCCCTGCCGCTAGCCACATAAATGCCGTTCAGAAAAAGACGGGCTTCGAAGTTGAGCGGCGATTCCTCCTCGGCAGGCAGCTCAATATGTTCAAAATTCAATTCGACTTTTTGATGCTGACACCACTCAATAATTTTTGATTTGAAGTTGATTTCTTGATTAGCAATATGTTCAATATCAATGAACCGCTGTATGATTTTCTTTTTGAGAAAACGCTTGCAGCTGCGGTAACCTCTATCCAAATAGACGGCTCCTATGAGAGCTTCGAGACTATTCCCAAAAATGGATTGCCTGGGAGATGAGGCATATTCGGCTTTGAGTACCCATTTATCCAAACCCAGTTCCAGAGCTATATTGTTTAGGGTTTCCCGCTGTACGATTTTTGAACGAGTGTTGGTAAGAAAACCCTCTCCCTCGCATTCAAAATGAGTGAAGAGTAAATCGGTCACCAACACGTTCAACACGGCATCTCCGAGAAACTCAAGACGCTCATTATTGAGCAAAACGCCGTCGCGGCCTCTTATCGAAGCCGACTTGTGTCGAAAAGCCAACTCGTACAAAACCAAATTACGAGGATAAAACCCGAGAATCTTTCTAAAAACAGAATACGATTCCCTGTTTTCCTTTTTATAAAATGCCTTGTTGAAAAAAAACGGAAAAGTTATACGCTCGGGTCCCACTTTTTGAAAATAATGCTGGCATTATGTCCCCCAAATCCGAAGGTATTGGACAAAGCAGCGCGAACCTCGCGTTTACAGGCTTTTCCAAAGGTAAAATCAATGCCGTAATCGATTTCGGGATCTTCGTCTCCTTCGGTAAAATTGATGGTGGGAGGAATGATGTTTTCCTGTATAGCCTTGATGCAGGCAACAGATTCTATCGCTCCGGCCGCACCCAGCAGGTGTCCGGTCATTGATTTGGTGGAACTGATGTTCAATTTATATGCGTGTTCACCGAATATTTTTTTGACAGCCTTCACTTCGGCGATATCACCTAAGGGAGTGGAGGTTCCGTGCACATTGATGTAGTCGATGTCTTCGGGCTGCATTCCGGCATCCTCCAGCGCATTTTCCATTACTTTGGTGGCGCCCAGGCCATCGGGATGAGGTGCCGTTATGTGGTGAGCATCGGCCGATAATCCACAACCGGCCACCTCGGCGTAAATAGGAGCCTTACGGGCCATTGCATGTTCCAGCTCTTCGAAAATCAGGCAAGCTCCTCCCTCGCCCAGCACAAAACCATCGCGGCTTTTGCTGAAGGGACGGCTGGCAGTGGCGTAATCTTCGTTGCGGGTAGAAATGGCACGCATGGCATTGAATCCACCTACCCCACAGGGAGTAATGGCAGCCTCGGAACCTCCGCAAACAATAACATTGGCTTTACCCAAACGTATGTAATTGAAAGCATCAAAAAAGGCGTTATTCGAAGAGGCGCATGCCGATACGGTGCAATAATTCGGCCCCCGGAAGCCATACATGATCGAAATATGACCTGCCGACAAATCTGCAATCATCCGGGGAACAAAAAACGGGCTAAACCTGGGTTTCCCGTCTCCTTTGGCAAAATCAGTCACCTCATTTTCAAAACTTTGAATACCTCCTATTCCGGCGCCCCAGATAACACCAATTCTGTCCAAATCTTCTTGCTCGGGAATTAAGCGAGCATCGGAAATAGCTTCCTTTGCAGAAATTATGGCGTACTGTGCAAAATGGTCGTACACGCGAATCTCTTTGCGATCGAAATAATCTTCCGGATTATAATTCTTTACCTCACAGGCAAATTTTGTTTTGAAATGTGTAGTGTCAAAACGTGAAATAGGCCCGGAACCACTTACTCCATTAAGTAAACCCGTCCAATATTCTGATACGGAATTACCCAAAGGGGTAATAGCTCCAAGGCCTGTTACGACAACTCTTTTTAATTCCATTTTCTAGGAATCTTCAAGAAGTCCCGTGTTCGGTTTTCCTCTTATGTACCGGGAACTCCTGTATGGAATTATTTTTTCAGAGTTTTTTCAACGTAATCGATTGCATCACTGACTGTTGAGATCTTTTCAGCTTCCTCGTCAGGAATACTAATGCCGAATTCCGATTCAAAACTCATAATCAACTCTACAGTGTCGAGAGAGTCAGCACCAAGATCATTAGTGAAGCTTGCAGTAGGAGTAACTTGAGAAAGTTCGATGCCTAATTTTTCCGCAATAATCGATTTAACTTTATCTGCAGTTTCAGACATAACAGTTAATTTTTTAGTGAATAAATAAGTTTGTCTCAAAAAAAATTGAGACGACAAAGGAATGAAATATTTCAAACAAACGCTAATTTTGTGCTGTAATTATTCTAAAAACTCCTTTCGCTTTTTAACATATTGTTGAATATCTGTCAATTATGAAAAACCTCCAAAAGCATCGCCTGGCCGTTTTTGCCTCCGGTTCCGGCTCCAACGCCGAAAACATAGCCCGCTATTTCGATGGAAGGGAAGATGTGAAAGTCGTATTATTCCTTTCCAACAAAAAGAATGCCTACGTACTCGAAAGGGGGAAAAAACTCCGTATTGCCTCCCATGCTTTTGAAAAAACAGACATGGAAGAGGGAAGAATCCTGCAGCTGTTGCAGGAAAATCAAGTAAATTTTATTGTTCTGGCCGGCTATCTTCAAAAAATTCCGCCTGAAATTATTCAGGCTTATCCCGACAAAATAGTAAACATTCACCCCGCATTATTACCCAAATTCGGGGGCAAGGGCATGTATGGCGAACGGGTACACGAAGCAGTTATACAGGCAGGCGAGAAGGAATCCGGCATTACCATCCACTACGTAAATGAGCACTACGATCGGGGAAACATCATTTTCCAAGCCAGTTGTCCGGTGTTGGCTTCGGATACGCCTTCGGAGCTTGCACTGCGCGTACACGAACTGGAATACCTTCACTACCCCAGGATTATAGACAAACTATTGAAAGAATAATCATTGCATCTTTATATGATAATTGGTATCTCTTGAATGGGCATTATCTAAAAAATCCTCCGGAAGCATGGGCTGGTTCCGGAGGATTGATAAGTCGATCCGATTGATGCTGTTTTACTTAAAATGAATTACTAATTATAAAGCCTTCAATATCGTCGGTATAGCCCACAAAAGGATAGAACGAACCTCTGTTATGCCTTATTTCCTGCCATTTACCCTTTTTCCCCTGTACATACAATACAGCATTTTCGGGTAAAAACAAATGCAGGCTCATTTGTTCGAAAGTCCAGGGTTTATCTTTGTCAAAATATAAAGGACTGACTTTAATTTTGTTTCCTTCCTGTTTCACAAAATCAACGCAGTCTTCGGCCTTAATTTGGGCAATAATGTTGTTTTTAGCCCTTAGACTCACCCCTTGGGTCATTTTGGGCGTATCACCGCTGCTCAGGCGAACTTGAGGAATTATATAGAGAAATTTGTCGTCGGAGCTGCTTTTGCTACAATAAACAAAGAATTCATCTTCGTAAGCACATACAAATTGTTCAGGCGAAGAAAATTCGGCATCTATCTCGAGGTATAAGGTATCTGAGGGCAAATCCAAGGCTTCTGTGCTCTGATATTTTCCCTCACCCCAAAAAGAACGGCTGGCAAGTAAACCGCTGAAAGCGAGTATAAAAAGAGATAATATCCAAACGACAAGAAAAATAGCTCCCAAGTTAAATTTACGCACCCGCAGTTTAAGCAACAGAACTATTCCTTCGTACAAGAACAACAACAAAGGCACAAAAACGGCAATTAATGTCAATACCTTGAACCAGAGCAAACCCGGACGCAGAGGCAATAACTCCAGATAACCAAACCAATCGGCAGGCATATCCCAGAAATACAACAACATGGGCAAAGCCAGCAAACCGGAAGCACCAACCAAAATTAAAACAACACCTACAAAAACACGGATAGAGTTGAGCAAAAAACTGCCCAGAGTGAAATTTCTGTCCTCGCGGTAATTTCTGCCGGGCTGAGTCCCTAAATCATGAACAACCCTGCGGGCCGAAGTTCGTCCTCCCCTCATGGCTCTTTTCTCCTGGGGCGTTCGAGCCAAAGGCATTACGATCCACATAACCAGATACATCAAAAGAAGAAAAGAAGTAATGCCTCCTATTCCAAACAGGCGGAAATGTATATGATCGCCCATATTAACGCGGAAACTAAACATACCGATCACAACAAAAACCACGTACAAGAGACGTAAGCCAACCGGATCTATACCAAAATATTCGCCCAGTCCGCTGAACACTCCGCCCAGCACCTTACGTTCAGCACTACGATACAAGCGTTTTTGACTCCTGCCGTAATTATCGCTCTCTGCCGCGCTGCCGTCTGTCGAAGCAGCCTGTTGTCCAAAATCGGGTAAATCCAGCGACTCGATGGCTTGCTGTATTTGTTTCTCGTCCACCACTTGATCGATAGATTTAACGCAATCCGATAAATACTCCCCGATAAGGTTTTCAATCTCCTGGACGCGTTTGTCCGTATCGGCTTCTTTTTCATAATAAGCCTTGAGCCGGTCCAGAAAGTTTCCCAGCAAAATATAGGCCTCTTCGTTCAAGGTAAAGGCCCAGCGACCAATACTTACTTTAATTACATTTTTCATTGATTTGGGGTATTACGAATTATTTCTATACTATCGACAATTTCCTTCCAGGTCACATCAAGTTCCGAGAGCATTTCCCTGCCCTTATCCGTGATACTGTAATACTTGCGGGGGGGGCCCTGAGGCGATTCTTCCCAACGGTAACTGAGCAAACCCTGGTTCTTTTGTCTGGTAAGCAGGGGGTACAAAGTGCCCTCCACCACTATCATCCGGGCGTCTTTAAGAATTTTGATCAGGGAAGAAGCGTATTCATCTCCTCTGGACAAGATGGATAGAATACTATACTCCAGAACTCCCTTTCTCATCTGAGCCTTAACATTGTCCGTATTTATTTCCCGGTTCATTTCTCTGATTGTTTAGCTGAATAACGCAATAAATTTTCGGCCGTTACCGGAAGTCCCTGCATCTGAAGTTTTTGAGCAGGTGTCCTTGCGTCCGGCACACATACCCACAAAATAAGGTATACCCAAAACGACAAGAGTCCCAAAAAGAAGCCAATCAAAAACAAAATCCTCAACAGGGTGGCGTCCACTCCCAAATAGGCTCCCAAACCTCCGCATATTCCACCTATCTTACGGTCGTCGGGATTACGGAAAAGCCTGCGTGTGGCTCTTTTTGTCGAAGTATAGGGCACGTGATATTCTGTAAAATCATTGCTGCCGTCGGGCATACCCATGCGTGCCACTACTTGTCGTATCAGGCCTTCGCCCACAACTTGGTTGGGAGAATGTATTTCTTCCCGAAGAATTTCGGCAATGCGGGCCTCAATATCGTCCATGATTTCGGAGACGTCTTCGGCTTCTCCCAGCTTGCTCTTAAATTGTTCAATGTAATCCTGCAAAATGCGGCAGGCATCTTCTTCAATTTGGAAAGAATAGCCCCCAATCCCCTTTGAAACAACCTTTTTCATGAGTTTTATTATTTGATTTAGTCCGGTTCCAACATCGGAATCCGGTATTCGGGGGCAAATATAGTATGGTGTATAGTACTATGCAATACATAGTACTAAGATTTAAGATTATTTTACAATTAAAAAACCTCCGGCCCGTTTAGGAACCGGAGGCTTTTTGGTTGTCTCACGAAGACTCGAACTTCGACAGGCAGAACCAAAACCTGCAGTGCTACCATTACACCATGAGACAATCCTGTTTAGCTTTCTAAAAAAGCGCTGCAAAGATAGGTATTTTTTATATTACCAACCAAGTGTTTTTATTAATTTTCGGAAGATGCAGTTATTAAGAAATAGTTTTTTTTGCCTTTCTGTATCAAGAGATAGCGGCCATGTAAGAGGAAGGAAGTATCCAAAAGCTGATCAAATTGCTGACACCTGTTTTTATTAATAGATAAGCCGCCATTTTGTACCATTTTGCGCATCTCACCTTTCGATGGGAAAACGGCGGCATGCTCAGCCAACAGATCAACGGCTTTTACGCCTTGTTTAAATAAATCAAGGTCAACCTGAAAAACCGGAATTCCTTCGAAAAGATCTAAAAAGGTTTTTTCATCCAGACGGAGCAACTGTTCGGTCGAGGATGAGCCAAAAAGTATCGCTGCCGCTTCGGTGGCTGCCTCATATTCTTCCCTGGAATGAACCATACAGGTAACTTCTTCGGCCAGTCTTTTTTGCAACAACCTCAAATGCGGAGCCTTGTTGTGTTGCACACAAAGGTTTTCGATTTCCTCGCGGCCGAGGAAGGTAAATATCTTTATATATTTTTCGGCATCTGCATCGCTCACATTCAACCAAAATTGCACAAATTTATAGGGACTGGTATAACGGGGATCGAGCCAGATATTGCCCGATTCGGTCTTTCCGAATTTGCCTCCGTCGGCCTTGGTAATCAAAGGGCAGGTCAGGGCATAGGCTTCTCCCCCGTTTTTGCGGCGTATTAATTCCGTCCCCGTGGTAATATTCCCCCATTGATCGGAACCGCCCATCTGCAACTTGCAATTTTTGTGTTCGTTGAGGTAAAGAAAATCGTAGCCCTGCAACAATTGGTACGAAAATTCCGTAAAGGACATGCCCACATTGGAATCGGCGCTAAGTCTTTTTTTGACGGAATCTTTGGCCATCATATAATTTACGGTGATGTGTTTGCCAATATCACGGATAAAGTTCAAAAAGCTGTAATCTTTCATCCAGTCGTAATTGTTTACCAATTCTGCCGCATTGGGGGCGGTACTTTCAAAATCGAGTAATTTAGCCAACTGCCGGCCTATTCCCTCCTGATTGTGTCTCAACGTCTCTTCGTCCAGCAAATTACGCTCTCCCGATTTGAGCGAGGGATCGCCAATCATACCGGTTGCACCTCCGATCAAAGCAATAGGTTTGTGCCCCGAGCGCTGTAAATGCCTAAGCATCATTATACCGACCAAATGACCAATGTGTAACGAATCGGCAGTGGGGTCAATGCCCACATAAGCGGTCGTCATTTCTTTTTTGAGTTGTTCCTCTGTCCCGGGCATCATATCGTGTATCATACCCCTCCAGCTTAATTCTTCAATGAAGTTCATTGTTGATCTAAAAGTAAAGATGATAATTACTGGGGCACAAAAATACGTTTATTTTGTGGGAAATTTGAATCATTCTCATAAAGTAACTTGTTTTAATTGATTCTTCATCTTATATTTGTGTTGCTTTAGCAAGAAAACGATATTCATTGCTATTCGATTCACTTATTTTTATCGCATATATCATCCACATTTAAAACAAAAACAATGAAAACGCTTAGAAACTCGGCATTGATTTTTGCCACAAAACCGTCCGCCATTACTCCTCAGATTGAGGAATTTTTGAAAGATCGCAAAGCTTATTTTGAAACAACAAACAACGTTCAGAAAGCCTTGGATTTTATCACCACAGACTCTCCCTGTCTGGTCATTTTTGACACGCCCACCGACGATCCCAAAGCATTGGATCTGTGCAAAAAACTTAAGAAACTCAAGGAAGAAAGCCGCTTCAACATCTATTTCCTTATCGACAACAACAGTAATCTGGAAGAACAGCTTAATTGGTTCAAGAATGGGGTAGATGAATTCGGTACCAGAGACACCAACAGCATCCTTATCTGCCAGCGCATCAGGAATATCCTGGCCAAATACGAAGACAGCCTCATCGATGTTATACCTCAAAAAGGAATTGTCATCGACAGCGATCGCTATCTGGTGTACAAAAACGGCAAAGAAATTTTCCTGCCTCGTAAAGAATTTGAATTACTCCAGCTCTTAAATTCAAGGCCGACCAAAGTGTTTACCCGCGACGAAATCTTCAGACACGTCTGGGGTAATCGTTCTATAGTAGGCGACAGAACCATTGACGTACACGTTCGTAAGATTCGTGAAAAAATCGGCAGTAATCACATTGTTACCGTTAAAGGAGTAGGCTATAAGTTTATTGGTTAAACAGGCTGTTCACATTTCTTTCTACCTGTAATTCAAGAGCCGCAACAGGGCATGCAAAAACCTGTGCGGCTTTTTTGTATATCTCTTCTATAGCTATCCCCGACGCATCAGTCTCAAAAAACAGGCGCTCCGGCGGACAAGCCTGCAAGGCTGCATTGTTGAATTGAGGGCCGAAAGAAAGAAAAAAATCGTGTTGAAGCCATTGCAAAGCCTGCGTTTTTTTCCCCCTAAAACCGTGAATAATCCAAGCTGGAATTTCGGGATGGGCTTTTTTGCATACCAGAATCTTGTCCATACTACTTACCTGATGAATAAGTACGGGCTTTTTTAGCGTCCCGGCCATTTCCAGTTGCAGCTCGAAAACCTGAAATTGCAGTTCATAAGGCACCGTGCACCTTTTGTCTAAGCCTATTTCTCCGATCAGGCGGATGTCAGGATGTGCAAAAACAGCCTCTAATTTTTCGGTATCCGGCAAAACATCTGCCTTCCAAGGGTGAATCCCTGTACTTAGGCTAAGAAAGGGAGGTAAATTCGAGCCCGGGATAAAATCTTCGGATTCTATATTAAGAAAAAACCACCTGGAATTATCTCTGCGAGGCGAAAGAGAATCAAGTTGCTCCTGCTCAATAAACTTCAGGTAGTGTTGTTCTCTATGGGTATGAATATCAATAAACATAAGTATTCCGGTTTCAAAAATCAGGGCACCGGGTCGTAACCATGCCCTCCCCAGGGATGACAACGCAATATCCTTCTAATGGCCAACCGAACCCCTTTGACGGGGCCGTATTTCTGCACGGCCTGCAGGGCATATTCCGAGCAGGTTGGAGTATAGCGGCAGGAAGAAGGAATCAGGGGAGAAATAAACAACCTGTAAAACCGTACCGGCAAAAGGACCAAAAAAATTGCCAGCTTTCTCATAGCGATAGTTTTTTTCTTAACTGCCGGAGGGCTTCCTGCATTTTTGTTTCCAGGTCTTTGTATTCAGGCACTTGTTCAGACATCCAGATAAATGCCAACAGCAGTTGAGCCTCCTTTCCCCGTACTTCATTGAGCAGATCACCTTTAGAAAGACGATAGGTTTCCCTGATAAGGCGTCTTACTCTGTTCCGCTGCACCTGTTTTCGTAGCTTTTTTTTGGGAACGCCCACCATTACCTGTACGGGAGCTTTTTCGGCAGGGGGCACCAGCAACCAACAAACCCTAAGCGGATAAACCACGAACGATTTCCCCTGCTCAAAGAGCTTGTTGATGCGTAATTCCCCACACAAACGTTCCGCTTTACCAAAGGATAGTTGGCTTTTATCCATAAAAAAAGACACTTTATTTCTGCAAAAATAGCGAAATAAAGTGTCTTTGAATTAAATCAAAAGAATATTACCTTTTACTGCTGCTACCGTTTTTGTTATTTGCCGTTGTCCTTTAAATATTGGTCCAAGGCTGCAGTAATGGAGGGAGCGTTTGGTGTGGGGGCTTCCAGATCAAGCCTCAGTCCCGCTTCCCGAATGGCTCTGGCCGTAGTCGGCCCTAAGCAGGCTATGTGAATATCCCCCTGAACAAAATTTGGAAAATTCTTCAACATAGCAACAATTCCCGAAGGGCTGAAGAAAATCAACATATCGTAATCAAAAGCTTCTCCTTCTTCAAAATCATTACTAACCGTACGATACATTACCGCTTTGGTGTAGTTGATGTTGTTTTCGTCCAGTTTGGAAATTAAGTCGTCTTTGTGAACGTAAGATACCGAAACCAAAAAGTTATTGTCGTTACTATGCTTTTGAATAAGCTCAACCAAGTCTTCTACCCTGCCGCTCTCGGGGTAAAAAATCTTACGTTTACGGTACTGAATGTATTTTTGCAGATAGAGAGCAATTTGTTCCCCTATACAAAAATATTTCAGGTCTTCCGATACCGAAACTCTGAGTTCTTCACACAGACGAAAAAAATGATCGATGGCAGTCCTGGCGGTAAAGACCACAGCAGAATAATCTTGAATGGCAATTTTCTGTTGCCTGAACTCTTTGGCGCTTATGCCTTCCACTTTTATAAAAGGCCTAAACACAAACTTGACTCCGTATTTTTTCTCAATATCAAAATAGGGGGATTTCTCTGTTGCCGGCTGAGGCTGAGAAACAAGGATCTTCTTGATTTTCAACGTGATAATCGTTTAAATTATACAATACCTCGTACCCAAATAATGCCTTTGTAAAAGATACATGCAGGTAAAATTTCGAGTGCGCAAAGGTAAATAATAAAATGAAACCACGAAAGTCTTTGGTCGGAAAAATAATGAACGGTCTTGGCCAGAAGTATCAATTTGTCTAAAATCCAGAGTATTAGAGCTATTTTCAATAAACACTCCGGGCCTATAAGTACTATTTCATTTACAAAAACGAGAATGGCATACGAAATAGAGAGTACAATAAACAAATTTAAATTATCATTTTGCCATCGCCGTGCAGTGGAAACTTCAAAGTGAAAAGAAGTAAAAAACCGATATAATAAAAACTTTGCCAATACGAACACTCCCAAAAAAAGTAAGGCATATCCTAAGCTCCTCGCATCCAAACTGTTTAGACTAGCATTTTGTTCCGGCTGAAAAATCAGAGACAACAACAAAAGACAAACCAGGAAGCCAAAAACCGATAGCAACCTCCGGTAACGTACTAATCTAACGTCGGAATCAACAAAAATACTGGATCGTTCGCGGTATACAAAAATGTCCTTTAATGAATGAAGGAAGAGCGAGCTTCTGGGTCCGAATATATACGAAAAAACAAAAAGGCCCAATATCAAAACGATAAAGGGCTTTAAGCCGAACAGGGGACCTTCTTGTCTGGGTATGCCTTCGTACAAAGGCCTTTCTAGTGTCGATGAATTTTCGGCAACATCGGCTGCAAGGCTGTCCGGAGCTTCCGGATAGTCGAACGACTCGGAACGAACGTAATCCTGGACAGCCATGGCTGCTCAATCTTTAAATTTTGCCTTCAAAAATTCTCTATTCAGACGGGCAATATGGGTTATGGAAATATTTTTGGGACATTCGGCCTCACAAGCACCGGTATTGGTGCAATTGCCAAATCCCAATTCGTCCATCTTCTGAACCATCGCCTTAGCCCGCCGTGCAGCCTCTACTTTGCCCTGAGGCAACAAAGCCAGCTGGCTGACCTTGGCAGCAACAAACAACATGGCCGAACCATTTTTACAGGCAGCGACACAGGCACCGCATCCAATGCATGCAGCGGCATCCATAGACATGTCCGCAACAGGTTTAGGAATGGGTATAGCGTTGGCATCAGGAATTCCTCCGGTATTTACCGAAACATAACCGCCGGCCTGAATAATTTTATCGAAAGCGGAACGGTCCACCATCAGGTCGCGGATTACCGGGAAACCGTGAGAACGCCAGGGCTCAATGGTGATGGTTTCACCGTCTTTGAATTTGCGCATATGAAGCTGGCAGGTGGTAATATCTTCATCCGGACCGTGAGGATGGCCGTTGATGTACAGGGAGCACATCCCGCAAATACCTTCGCGGCAGTCGTGATCGAAAACAATCGGTTCTTTGCCTTCTGAAATCAATTGTTCATTGAGTTGATCCAACATTTCCAGAAAAGAACTGTCGGTAGAAACTCCGTCCAGCTTATAGCTTTCGAAAGCACCCTTGGCCTTGGGACCTCTTTGACGCCAGACCCTTAAGTTTATATTTATTGTCTTTTCCATATTATTTGTAATTGCGTTGTTGTACTTGTACGAACTCATATTTCAACTCTTCCTTATACATTTCGGGTTCTTTATCTTCACCCATGTATTTCCAACAGGCTACGTAGTTGAACTTGTCGTCCTGACGCAAAGCCTCTCCTTCGGGGGTTTGGTATTCTTCGCGAAAATGGCCGCCGCAGGATTCTTCACGATGCAGTGCGTCGCGGGCCATCAGCTCGCCTATCTCTATAAAATCAGCCAGGCGCAGGGCTTTTTCCAGTTCTACATTCAAATCGAGACCTTCGCCCGGGATAAAGACATTGCTCCAAAATTCCTTTTTAACTTGTTTGATCTCGTCAATGGCTTTGAGCAAACCTTTTTTGTTGCGGCCCATCCCCACAAAATCCCACATAATGTGCCCCAATTGCTTATGCAGGGAATCTACCGAACGTTTTCCCTTGATCGACATAAGTCGTTCTATACGTTCCAGAATGTTTCGTTCTGCCTCGGCAAATTCCGGCAAATCCGTAGAAATACGCGGTGTGCGTATTTCGTCCGCCAGGTAATTCTGTATGGTATAGGGTAATACAAAATAGCCGTCGGCCAAACCTTGCATCAAAGCCGACGCGCCGAGGCGGTTTGCTCCGTGATCGGAAAAGTTAGCTTCTCCAATACTGTAAAGCCCGGGAATAGTAGTCTGCAATTCGTAATCAACCCAGATTCCTCCCATGGTATAGTGAATGGCCGGATAAATCATCATGGGCGTTTCGTAAGGATTGTCGTCCACGATTTTTTCGTACATCTGGAAAAGGTTGCCGTAACGAGTCTCAACAACATCTTTACCCAAACGCTCTATGGCGTCTTTGAAATCGAGATATACGGCCAGCCCGCTTCCAACTCCGTATCCGGCATCGCAACGTTCTTTGGCTGCTCTCGAGGCTACGTCTCTGGGTACCAGGTTGCCGAAAGCCGGATACCTGCGTTCCAGGTAATAATCTCTGTCTTCTTCGGCTATTTCGGTTGGTTTTAATTTGCCTGCACGGACAGCCTGAGCGTCTTCCTTCTTCTTGGGCACCCAGATGCGGCCGTCGTTACGTAGGGATTCGGACATCAGTGTAAGTTTGGACTGCATTTCTCCCTGAACGGGAATGCAGGTCGGGTGAATCTGTGCGTAACAGGGATTGGCAAAATAAGCACCTTTTTTGTACACCTGCCAGGCAGCCGAACCATTGGATTCCATGGCATTGGTCGAGAGGAAAAAAGCATTGCCGTAGCCTCCTGTACCGATTACCACGGCATGAGCCGAATATCGCTCGATCTTTCCGGTTATCAGGTTGCGGACAATGATGCCCCTGGCTTTGCCGTCCACAATCACCAGATCGAGCATTTCCCGCCGGGTATAGAGCTTAACGCTGCCCTTGTGAACCTGACGGCTCAAGGCCGAATAAGCTCCAAGCAACAGTTGCTGGCCCGTTTGTCCCCTGGCATAAAAAGTACGGGAGACCTGGGCTCCGCCAAAGGAACGATTGTCGAGCAAACCACCGTACTCCCTGGCAAAAGGAACGCCCTGGGCTACGCATTGGTCAATGATACTGTTGGAAACCTCGGCCAGGCGGTAAACGTTGGCTTCGCGGGCGCGATAGTCTCCTCCTTTTATGGTATCGTAAAACAAACGATAAACCGAATCACCGTCGTTTTGATAATTTTTAGCGGCATTGATACCTCCCTGTGCGGCGATGGAGTGTGCACGACGGGGAGAATCCTGAATACAGAAATTCAGCACATTGAAGCCCAACTCACCAAGTGCGGCTGCAGCGGAAGCTCCCGCCAAACCTGTGCCCACCACAATTACATCCAGACGACGCTTGTTGGAGGGATTTACCAGCTTCTGTTGAGCCTTGTAATTTGACCATTTTTCACTCAACGCACCTTCCGGGATCTTTGCGACAATTGTCTTAGTTTTTTTATCGGTACTCATAGCCCTTTTATAGTATAAAATTTACAATCAAATAATAAATGGGAACCAGCATAAAGAGGCCCACCACTATGGTCGATACAACATTGGAAATTACCTTGATACGCGGCAACCAGATGTCGTTGCTCCAGCCGATGCTTTGCAGGGCACTCCAGACCCCATGAGTCAGGTGAAACCACAAGGCGGTCAGCCATACCATGTAAAGCAGGCAGTAAACAGGACTTTGAAACAAGCCCTGAACTAAGGCCGCTCCCGCAACACTGATTTCTTCTCCGTTTATTTTGCCCAGCAGCTCGGTCAGTTGCATTTTATACCAAAAGTTGTACAAATGCAAGGCCAGAAAGCCCAGGATTATCAAACCCAATACCAACATGTTTTCCGAAGCCCACTCAACACCCTTGGGCCGCTTGTTTACCGAGTAGGCATCCCTGCCGCGTGCTATTTTGTTTTGCAGGGTAAGCCAGAAGGCATACAAAACGTGCACCACAGTAAGGAAAGCCAGGACCAGAGTAGCAATCAACGCATACCAGTTGGCTCCCAAAAAATAACAGATGGCATCATACACCTTGGGTGAAATGATGACAAAAACATTCATAATACTGTGGAAGGTGAGAAAAAGCACTAAGGCAGCTCCTGTAATACTCATAATGAGCTTTCTTCCAATTGATGAATTAATAATAAAAACAGCCATATCCGATTTAAATTAGCAAGTTTTAATCTCCTCGAGTGAGAAGCGGCAAAAGTACGTCGTTTTTGGGAAACCGGCAAACAATTAAAGAAATATTTCCGGAATACCAAAAGCTCTCATCAAGTAAAAAAATTACGTATTTTTGCCGAGGAAATATACTACAATTATGAATACTAACCAATCCAAAAGGTTAAAAGAAACCATTTGCCAATTGTCTCAATATGAATCGTTCAAAGAGCTGAGGCATGAGCGGGCTTATTCCGACACGCTACCCTCGACCCTTAAGCTGGAGGAAATTATCCGGATTTGCCGCGGCATTCTTTTTCCCGGTTATTTTGGAAACGCCTCTGTCAACAAACAAAACCTGGCGTATCACATGGGGCTTAACACCGAAAAATTACTGGTCCTGCTGAGCGAACAAATCGCTGCCGGATTGAGTTTTTTCCCCAGGGACAAATACCAGAACGCCACTGAACTTAAAGAAAAGGCCGATACTGTTGCCGAGGAGTTTATTTTTAATTTACCCGAGTTGCGCAAAATTCTCTATACCGACATTATGGCCACCTACAACGGGGATCCTGCAGCCGAAAGCATCGATGAAGTCATTTATTGCTATCCGGGCATCAGGGCAATCAGCAGTTACCGGATCGCCCATCTTTTGCTAAACCTTGACGTGCCCATTATTCCCAGAATAATTACCGAGATGGCGCATTCCGAAACCGGCATCGATATTCACCCGGCAGCAAGTATAGGGCATTCGTTTTCGATCGACCACGGCACAGGAGTGGTTATAGGGGCTACAGCCATCCTGGGGAACCATGTGAAACTTTATCAGGGTGTTACGCTGGGTGCCAAAAGCTTTTCGCTTGACGATAAGGGTAATCCCGTCAAAGGAGTTCCCCGCCACCCCATACTCGAAGATAATGTTATTGTCTACTCCAACGCCACCATACTGGGAAGAATTACTATAGGCGAAAACGCTGTAGTGGGGGGAAATATCTGGGTCACCGAAGATGTTCCTCCGGGAGCACGGGTTGTTCAATCCAAACGCATCTCTGAATAAGCAACCATGCGGGAAGATAGTTTTGAAATGCTGGCCAAAACTCTCCAAGGCCTGGAAGGAGTGCTGGCCGAAGAAATTGTTCAGTTGGGTGGAAACAATGTAAAACCCGCTAAACGCTCCGTTTTCTTTGAGGGAGACAAAAGCCTTATGTACAAGGCTAATCTTCGTCTGAGAACCGCTCTTCGCATACTTAAACCCATAGCCGTTTTCGATGCCGCCCATCCCGACCAGATTTACGAAGCGGTCAAAGCCGTTGATTGGAAGAATTTTATGGATTCCGATCAGACTTTCATGGTAGAAACTGTAGTTTACTCCGACACCTTCAGGCATTCCAATTTTGTTTCTTACAGGGTAAAAGACGCTATTGCTGACCACTTCAGAGAGAAGACCGGTAAACGCCCCTCGGTGCAACTGGTCAATCCCGATTTGTACATCCACCTGCACATCGCCCGGAAGCACTGCACTCTCTTACTCGACAGTTCCGGAGAATCGTTGCACAAAAGAGGCTGGCGGGTAAAGCAAACCGAGGCTTCACTCAACGAAGTACTGGCCGCCGGTATGTTGCTGCTGGCAGGCTGGAAAGGACAATGCCCTCTGACAGACCCTATGTGCGGGTCAGGCACCCTACTAATCGAAGCTGCCTTGATTGCTCTGGATATTCCTCCGGGGATATATCGCCGGCATTTTGCCTTCGAAAAATGGAAAGATTTTGACCGGGAACTTTTCCGTACACTCTACGAAGAAGAAAACCGGAAAGAATTTCGTTTTCGCATTCAGGGCAGCGATATTTCGGCACGGGCAATAAAAATTGCGGCCGAAAACATAAAAAATGCCGGTTTGAGCAAATACATTGACCTGAAAGTTCAAGGCGTACAAGAAATAACACAAGCGCCGCCCAACGGTCTGCTGGTGTGTAATCCGCCTTACGGGGAAAGACTCGACAACAACAAATTAAATGAATTATACCAATCCCTGGGCGAAAGGCTGAAACATGTTTTTGCCGGGAACACGGCCTGGATACTGAGTTCCCGCAAAGATCTGCTCAACTGTTTAAGCCTCAGGCATTCGGCACGTCATTTTTTGATGAATGGAGCATTGAACTGCGAATATCGCCGTTACGATATTTTCAGCGGGAAGAAAAAAGATCAGTTTACCCAATAGAATAGAACCTAGCAATGGCTAAAAAAAACAACTTTTACGTGGTTTGGCAGGGTCGCAAACCGGGCATCTACTCAAGTTGGGAAGCCTGCAAATCTCAAGTGCAGGCTTTTGAGTCGGCTCGTTATATGGGCTTTGAAACTCAGGAACAAGCCGAACAAGCCTTTAAGGAGGGTTGGAAAAAACACTATGCCCTTAAAAGCAAGGGCAGCAACCCGAAGCCCGGAACCCGCCCCACCGGAGAAGCACTTACCGTCGATGCCGCCTGCAGCGGAAATCCCGGTAGAATGGAATACCGGGGGGTCTTGCTTCAAAACGGCAAGGAGGTGTTTCACGAAGGCCCTTTTGAAGAAGGCACCAACAACATAGGTGAATTTTTGGCCATAGTGCATGCGCTGGCTTTGCTGGACAAACGCAACATTTGCCTGCCCATCTATTCCGACAGCGCCAATGCCCTGCTGTGGGTTAAAAAGAAAAAATGCGGAACCAAACTCATGCCAAGCCCCAAAAACACGGAACTTTTTCAACTGATCGGCCGGGCCGAACAATGGCTGCTCAATCATGACCGGGATTTTCCTGTTTATAAATGGGATACGAAAGCCTGGGGTGAGATCCCCGCAGACTTTGGCCGAAAATAAACTCTTACTTACCCAATACCGACATAGACTTTTCCATCGGTAGGATATTTCCGGGATTAAACCTTAACACCAACTGCTGTTGGTGATTCAAACCTCCCTGCCGGGTGTAATGAAAATTAAACGACAAATAACAATTGACCCTTTTGGTCGATATCAGGTAAACAAAGGCATCGGTGCGGTTATAGAATCCTGCCTGGTAAAAAGGATCTCCCTGATTGAGCAAATTCCCCTTGACAGGATAGAGGGGAAGCAGGTTGTCGCCTGCGTACAAGACGTTCTTCAGACCAATGCGCTTCCAGCGGGCAAACAATTCCAAATAAAAAGCCCGGGGCAGGTATGTTTCCTGATCTACCGAGCGGTCTCGCTGGTATCCAAACAAATAGCCCGCCTGAAGGGAAAGAGAATCAAGAGGCAGTTTCCGTGAAAAGTCAAGCCCCAGATAGGGATGCACGATCAAATCATCGCTTACTCCCGTTCGCGGAGCCGGTCTGGACCGGTTGGCCAAATGATTGAGCTGAGCCCGGCCCCCTCCAAACAAGATACCTCTCTGATAACGGGCCTGCATAATCAGCCTGAAGGCTTCGTAACGCTCAAGACTCTGAGCGCTGCGCCAATCGCATAAAAACTCCGCGTAGCCTCTTGGTGCCACATATTGAAACAGGCCACCCTGCATATTAGGATGCACATAAGCCAAAGAATCGTACATTAAATAATCGGGCAGACTCTCTGTTAAATAGCTATAAGGAACAGCACCCAGATTCACCCTGAACCTGTTGTGCACATAACGGTAATATACGGTAGGTACGACCAAAGCTTCTTTGATGCCGGCGCCCAAAGGTTGTATGTAATTCAAACCCAGCATCAGTTTATGACTGCCGGCCTTTTCATCTGCCGTTCCCAGGCCCAGTTCCGGTGCAATGCGCATACCGAGTATGGTTTGCGGGCGCTGAAAATCGACCTTGTATTCCCGGTTATCAAAGTAAGACAGCAGCTCGAGATCGTACAAGAGTTCCTGTGCCTTTGAACCGGTGCCCAAAAGCAAAAAAACCGAAGTCAACCAAAGAGCAACTCTTCTCATGTTATTATATCTTAGACACTTATACCGGATCAACATCAAAATAGATTTGCACCTGACGATACACTTTATCTTTAATAAACCGGTCCCTGGCCCGACAAAGATAGTCTTTGGCAGCCTTCAACGAAATATCCGGCCCGATTTTAAGAATGATCTTTTGCAGATAGAGCCCTTTTACCCGCGCTACGAGAGCCGGCATAGGGCCGAAAACCGAACTCTCCATATCCCGAGGCAGAAGAGAGGCAAAAAAAACGGAGGCCTGCTCAAGCAAACTCTCATCCTTATGCCTGAATATCACCTCAATAAGACGACTAAAGGGCGGATAGGCATATTTGGAACGTTCTTCACATTCTTTTTGGAAGAAAGCCCGGTAATCGTTGTTCAAAACGTATTGTATTACAGGGTGCTGAGGATCGGAGGTCTGGACGATTACACTGCCTCTCCCGCTTTTTCGGCCGGCGCGTCCGCTTACTTGGGTCATCAACTGAAAAGCATGTTCGTGGGCCCTGAAATCGGGATAATTCAACATGGAGTCGGCGTTGAGAATCCCCACCAACTGTAAACGATCGAAATCAAGACCTTTGGTCAGCATCTGGGTGCCTATCAATACGTCTATCTTGTGCTGCTCAAAATCGGCGATCGTTTTTTCGTAGGCAGCACGATTGCGCATAGTATCGGAATCCATACGGGCAATGCGTATCGCAGGAAACAAACGGCGAACTTCCTCTTCGACCTTTTCGGTGCCATAACCCCGTAATTCAAAATCCGAGCCCCCGCAGGAAGGACAAATCTGCGGCCGGTTGTATTTTTTGCCACAATAATGGCAACGCAATACCGAACCCTGTTTATGTATGGCCAGGCTCACATCGCAACGCTTGCAACGCGGCACCCAGCCGCAGGCAGCACATTCCAACATAAGAGCGTAAGCACGCCGGTTGCGAAAAAGCATGATTTGCTGCCCGGCTTCGAGCGTTTCCTGCATTTTGGCTATTAGGGGAGGCGAAAGCAACGATTTCATCCTTTTCTTGCGCTTCAATTCAGCGGTATTCACTGCCATAACTTCAGGCAATTGCCAATCGAGGTATCTGCTGGACAGTTCAACCAGTTTGTACTTGCCCGTACGGCAATTGTAGTAACTTTCGATGCTGGGTGTTGCCGTACCAAGCACTGTTTTTGCCCCGTGCAAAGAGGCCAGCACTATGGCTGCATTACGGGCGTGATAACGGGGAGCCGGATCTTGTTGTTTATAGCTGTTTTCATGTTCCTCGTCCACTACGACCAGTCCCAGGTTTTTGAAAGGCAAAAAAACAGAAGAACGCACTCCCAGAATAATATCGAAGGGATCGTCTCCGAGTTGCTTGTTCCAAAGATGAGTCCTTTCGCTGTCGCTGCAAGCAGAGTGATATATCCCCAGGCGATTGCCGAACACTTCTGTTAAGCGGGCGGTAAGCTGAGTAGTAAGAGCAATTTCGGGCAAGAGGTAGAGCACTTGCTTACCCTGCGCCAGGTAATCCAGTATCAGATGAATGTATATCTCGGTTTTACCCGAAGAGGTCACGCCATGTAGAAGGCAGACATTGGTGCCGCTCTCCCAGCCTTGCCGTATGGTCTCCATAGCTTTCTGCTGTTCCCGGCTGAGCTGTTTGGCAGCTCTCAGAGCCTCCGCCGGCACCCTATCCGGCAACACTTCGATTTCGTGAACCTCGAGTATATTCTTTTGGATCAAAGCCTTTATAATAGCCGCTTGCTGGCCGGCCTCTATAAGCTGCTCTCTGAATAAACCGGGTCCATGTTCTGAAGTTTGGGCTAAACGAAGAAAAACTCTAAGAGCTTCCTGTTGTTTTTTTGCTCTTGCCAATGCTGTCAGTGTCTGCTCTATCGCCGGAGGATTATCCCTGAGCGAAGGCTGCAGGCATAAGAAACTTTTAGTCTTGGCTTTGGCAACCCGGGGGCCTTTAAGGCCCGCCGGTAGAGCGGCTTTCATCACTTCGCCGGGCGTGCAGAGATAATACGAAAACAACCATTGCCAAAACTCCAGCTGAACGGCATTTACCACCGGGGCATCGTCGATAAGGCCTGCAATTTCTTTCAGATTGATGTCAGTGGGTGGCACATCGAAAAGCCGGGCTACTATGCCGGTGTACATTTTTTGTTTACCCAGGGGCACTCTTACTCTGCATCCCGGCCGGATATTCTCCGCCAGAGATTCAGGCACACTGTAACTCAGACCCGATCCAAAGGCCAAAGGCAGTATCACATCGGCATACAGAGCTTTCATGGCAATTCCAGGTAAGTCCAAACAGGGTAATGATCGGAATAACGTACGTGATCCACTTTGGTCCCGTAAGATCGCAACTCCGGGGAATGCAGAATATAATCTATCCTGAACAAATAAAACTTTTCATGAAAAGTAATTCCAAGGCCCCGGCCATTTTGCGACCAGGCATCGCGCAAGCCTTTTTTGATGCAGCGGTAGGTATAAGAAGCCGGAATATCGTTAAAATCACCGCAAACCACCAGTTTATAGGGGGTTTCCCGAATAAAACCGGCGATGGTTTCGGCCTGAGGGGCTCGCAACCTGGCCGCCTGACCCAATTTTCGACCTAGCTTTTCGGCAACCTGGCTTATATTGTCTCTGTCGGGATTTTCCACAATGATTTTGTACAAAGCCATGTCTTCTTTGGTTAATTTGTTTGATTCCAGGTGATTGTTAATAAAACGCAGGGTGTCTTGTCCTATTTTAATGTCGCAATAGTGTGAAGCATTAGATCGGCTCTTGTAGGCTAATCTGCCGGATTTCAAAATCGGATACTTTGAAAAAATCCACAAATTGGAGGTTCTGTATTTATTAGATTGGATGATTTCCAAACTGTGGTAGGGATAGTCTTTGAGTGCAGTAATAACAGTGGTTTTTTCCAGGAGTTGTTTATCGAAGCTGTAACCGGCCTCCTGCAAGCAAAGAACGTCGGCTTCGCTTTCTTGTAAATAGCGAATTACCGGATTGGGGTCTTGCTTGATATGAGAACGATAACTAGAAAATTGCATCGTATTATAGGTCAACACTTTAATTGTTTTATCCTCTTTTTTCTGCTCTTTTATGAGTTTGACCGGGAACCAGGCTTTCTGTTCCGGCAAACAGAGCAAAAGGGACAATAAAGACATTAAAAACCAAACACTTTTGCGAAGCGCCCAATAAAAAACAAAAAAAAGATTTATAAAAGCGAGGGGCAAAAAAGCATAATTCGGATAAGAACTCAGCACGGAACGTTCCGGGCTCAAAACGGACATTTTGGCACTAAGCAACAGCAAAATCACAGCTGCCAGATTCATCAGAATCAATACTGAATCTCTTAACACCCGAAGTATATTCGGTCTTTTGGGGGCGTTTTTCATTGAGCCATATTCAAGGCTGCGGCGGCAAGCCGGGGTTATTAATTATTGTCCGGATTTGAACAAAAATTGTTTTTCTTTTTTGCTCAGGCTTTCATAACCTGATTGCTTGATTTTATCCAGGATAGCATCCCTGTAATCTTCTTCGTTTTTTTTGCGATCCCGGTATTCCTGATCGCTTTCAGGCCTGGTCCTGTTTGCTTTTTCAAAGCGTGGACGATGGTATTTGGTCCTTTTGCCGGTTTTGGCCCGAAAACCGCGGGAACCCCCGGTTTTTGAGCCAAAAATACTCAAACTTAAATTTTCTCTTGAGAAAAATCCAAAAAGTAAACCGAACAAGGCTCCGCCCAAATGAGCCAGACTGCCGCCGGCATTATCTCCGGCCAGGCTCAGCAAATCAATTACAACCATGGCCACGGCCAGCCATTTAAGCTTAACCTGGCCTATGAACATAAACACCAGGCTTTCATTTGGCCGGTAAAAGGCTACGGACAATGTCAAGGCCAGTACCGAAGCCGAAGCACCCATCAGCACGGTGTGTTCTACCGAAGAACTGTAGAGGGGAAAAAGATTGTAGGCAATTATGTAAAACAAACCTCCTGTTAAGCCACCCAACAAATAAACCATCAGGAGCTGACGGCTACTGAACCAACGTAAGAAGTACAGGCCGAATACATACAGCCAGATCATGTTGAACAACAGATGGAAAAACCCCAGATGCACAAACATGTAAGTCAAAAGAGTCCAGGGTCTCAACAAAATTTGATCCCAGGAAGCAGGAAGTTGCAGCAAGAGTATAAATCGGCTTCCGTCGAATTGAAACAGGTGACAGAAAACCACAAACAGCTTGATGAGCAAAAATATCCCCACATTGATAAATATCAGTTTTGTAGCGATATTCCCCTGTAGATATCTGAATTTAATGTTATCCCATATAGATGCCATGGCCTATTCCCTTTTTTTTCCAGAAACGGATCATGAAGTACCCGAAAATCATTCCTCCGAGATGAGCAAAGTGAGCCACATTATCTCCGCTAAAATTGGCCACCCCGGCAAAAAGTTCAATCACACCGTAACCGATTACCATATATTTCGCTTTGATGGGTACCGGAATAAACATAATGTAAAGAGGTGCGTTGGGGAACAACATACCAAAACCCAGTAAAATACCAAAAACGGCTCCGGAAGCTCCGATGGTGAGCATGGCATCCAGGAGAGCATCTCGGGAACGTAAAACCATTTCGGCCGAATAAGGTATCGAAGGATCGATGTTCCAGTATTTCCCCAAAATACCGACTTCTCCGGTTATTATATAATTGTCCACCGCCTGCATAAAAGGAATTAAATCAATATACCATGTGATTTGCTGAATAATTCCCGCTCCCACGCCGGTTACCAGGTAAAATAGCAAAAAACGCTTCGGCCCCCACACTTGCTCGAGCAAACGCCCAAACATAAAAACGGCAAACATATTGAAAAATACGTGACCGATTCCCCTGGTACTATGCAAAAACATATAAGTGACGGGCTGAAGCAAATTGAACTTATCGGACTTAAAATAGTGCAAGCCCAAAAAATCCTGAATGCCAGGGAAAAGTATGGCAGCCAGCCATAGTAAAAAATTTATGATTATCAGATTTTTGGTGACCGGAGGGATAGAAGACCAAAAAGAATTTCTGGGAGTATATACCGACATAAAAAAAATATTTGCGCAAAGGTAAGGATTTTTCCAAAATCCACTTATCTTTGTTTTTCTAAACAGCTGTATTCATCGAAATTCTGAGAAAAAAGCATCCCGGAAGTGTTTTTTCTTGAGAATTACGTTTTTTTACGTGTTTTATTTGCAAAACTTAAAATTTTCATTTTTATTTGCGTTCAAGTTTTGGATCCCTCCTTATTTTTCATTTTTATTTATTATCCTAATTATCATGAACAAAACAGAACTTATCAGTGCTATTGCCGAAAAAGCCGGCTTAAGCAAAGTGAGTGCAAAAAAAGCTTTGGAAGCATTTTTGAGTAGTGTAGAGGAAACCTTGGCAAAAGGTGAAAAACTGACTTTGGTTGGTTTTGGTACTTTCTCAGTGGTAAAAAAAGCTGCCCGTACTGGTGCGAACCCTGCCACCAAGCAACCTATCAAAATCCCCGCCAAAAATGTCGTAAAATTCAAAGCCGGTGCAAATTTGGCTGCCAAAGTATGAAGCTAAGCTTCTTACGCAAAAAAACCGCTTGGATTTCCAGGCGGTTTTTTTAATTTTGCAACTTGATTTTTCTTGCCCGATTACAATGAACATATACACCCTGCTCGGGGATAAAACCCGCCAATGCCTGCAGGCTTTATACCAATTGCAGGCTGACGATTCGCTGCTTCAGTTGCAAAAAACAAAAAAAGAGTTTGAGGGTGACCTGACCCTGGTCGTCTTCCCTTTTATAAAGGCTGCCAAAAAATCGCCGGAAGCTACGGCGGAGGAAATCGGTAGTTGGTTACTGCAACATACTCCGGAGTTAAGCAGTTATAACGTAATCAAAGGTTTTCTGAATTTAAGTTTCTCTGCTTCGTACTGGCTGAATACTCTGCAGGATATAGCCGGCGACACTGATTTTGAGATGTTCGAAGCCGGCGAGTCGGCTCCATTGGTGATGATAGAATACTCTTCGCCGAATACCAACAAACCTCTGCATTTAGGACATATAAGAAACAACTTGCTGGGATTCAGCCTCAGTCGCATCGTTGCAGCCAACGGCTGCCGGGTAGTGAAAACCAACATAGTAAACGACAGAGGGATACATATCTGTAAGTCCATGCTGGCCTGGCAAAAATGGGGCAAGGGCGAAACGCCCGAATCTAGTGGAAAAAAAGGAGATCATCTGGTGGGCGATTATTATGTGTTGTTTGATAAAAACTATAAACAAGAGTTGGCAGAGCTCCAAAAGCAAGGGCTGAGCCTTGAAGAAGCCGAAAACACTTCGCACCTGATGCAGGAAGCCCGCGAAATGCTGCGGGCATGGGAAGCCGGCGACAGCGAAATTCGCAGCCTGTGGGAAACCATGAACAATTGGGTTTACCTGGGTTTTGATGAAAGTTACGCTAAACTGGGCGTGGACTTCGACAAAATTTATTACGAATCGCAAACCTATCTTTCGGGCAAAGAAAAAGTGCTCGAAGGCCTCGATAAAGGCATCTTTTATCGCAACGATGACGGCTCGGTCTGGGCAGACCTCAGCTCCGACGGGCTAGATCAAAAATTACTACTGCGTGCCGACGGCACTTCGGTTTACATGACTCAGGACATAGGCACGGCTGCTCTGCGCTTCGAAGAATACCCCATCGACAAAATGATTTACGTGGTGGGAAATGAGCAAAATTATCATTTCAAGGTTTTATCCATCCTGCTCGACAAATTAGGTTTTGCCTGGGGCAAGGATTTGGTGCATTTTTCTTACGGCATGGTGGAGCTGCCCGAAGGCAAAATGAAATCGCGCGAGGGTACGGTAGTTGACGCCGACGACCTGATAGAAGAAATGATTTCAACTGCCCGAGAAACTTCGGAAGAACTGGGCAAGCTCGATTCCTGCAGTTCGGAGGAAGCTGCCGATATTGCCCGTATCGTGGGCCTGGGAGCTTTAAAATACTTTATTCTCAAGGTCGATCCCCGCAAAAACATGACCTTTAATCCCAAAGAATCCATCGATTTCAATGGGAACACCGGACCCTTTATCCAATACACTTACGCCCGTATACGTTCCGTTTTGAGAAAAGCGGAGGAATTGGGATACCGGGCACAAGTGCAGGAACAACTGGCCGACCGCTTAGCGGACAAGGAATTATCCCTTATCAAGAACCTGTATGAGTTTCCGGTAGTAGTAAAAGAAGCCGGCAACAGTTATAGCCCGGCAGTCATTGCAAATTACGTGTATGAACTGGCCAAAGAGTACAATCAATTTTATCACGATTATTCTGTTTTGTACGAGACCAATTCCGATTTGAGAGATTTTCGTATCCTTCTTTCGGATCAAACAGCCAAAGTAATCAGAACCGCCCTGTATCTTCTGGGTATCGAAGTACCCGAGCGGATGTAATCATAAAACCAGGATGCTATGAAAATCGCTTTTCACGGGGCAACCCAAACTGTTACAGGCTCCAAACACTTAATATCGCTTACGAACGGTAAAAATATTCTGTTGGATTGCGGCATGTTTCAGGGTCTGGGCAAAGAAACTGTAGAATTAAACAACGATTTCGGTTTCAATCCCTCTGAAGTCAGTTACCTGATTCTTTCGCACGCGCACATAGATCATTGCGGCCTGATCCCCAAACTGGTCAAGGATGGCTTTAGGGGACCCATTTTCGGAACCGCTGCCACCCTGGATCTTTCGGAGATTCTATTGCTCAATTCCGCTTATATACAAGAAAACGACGTTCGCTTTTTGAACAAAAAACGTTTTCTCGAAGGCCGCCGGCCTTTAGAGCCCCTTTACACCGTAGAGCATGTTAAACAGGCCCTGACTCAGTTTCAAAAATTGCCCTACAACAGCGCTTTTGGAATAGACGACGATATAGAAATTCAGCTTTACGATGCCGGACATATCCTGGGGGCCTCCACGGTTTATCTGAGGTTAAAGGAAAACAACAAAATCACACGCATCGCTTACAGCGGAGACGTAGGCCGATACGGCGAAACCATACTCCGCTCTCCCCAGCCCTTTCCTCAGGCCGACTACATCATTATAGAATCCACCTACGGCGACCGGCTGCATCAGGATGCCGATCCGCCCGAAGATTATCTCTACGAACAAATCGTGGAAACCTGCCTGAAGAAAAAAGGCAAATTGATTATTCCGGCCTTCAGCGTAGGACGAACCCAGGATCTGTTGTTTGCCCTGAACGGCATGGAGCTCGACGGTCGTCTGCCTGCCGTTAAATACTATGTTGACAGTCCTTTATCGACTGCCGCCACCAAGGTTGTCAAACAACATCCCGAATGCTTCAACCGGGCAGTACAAAAATTATTGAAAATAGACAGCGATCCTTTTGATTTTAAAGGCTTGCACTATATCCAGGATAAAAGGGAATCCCAGTCGCTCAACTCAAGCACCGAACCCTGTGTGATCATATCTGCCTCCGGCATGGCCGAAGCCGGTAGAGTGAAACACCACATTGCCAACAATATCGAGAAACCGAGCACTACCATTCTGATAGTGGGCTATTGCGAAAAAGACTCTCTGGGTGCCAGACTCAAGGAACAACCCGAGGAAGTAGGCATTTTCGGCAATCGCTTCAAGGTGCGCGCCGACATCCGCAGCATAGATTCACTCTCGGCGCACGGCGATTACAACGACCTTTGCCAGTATTTATCCTGCCAGGATGCTGACGAAGTTAAACAAGTCTTCGTAGTTCACGGCGAAGAAGCATCCCAACTGGCTTTCAAACGCAGACTCATCAAAAAAGGCTTTTTGGATGTCGTTATTCCAACCCGGCATCAGGAGTTTGGACTGTAAAAATTATTCAGGTGATCTGCCGATTTATGGAAACTCAATCCATTATTGCCGTTGTCATTTTTTGCCTCACTTACGCGGGCATCATTTTTACCCGGCTGCCCGGCGTCAATGTTGACCGACCCTCTGCAGCCTTTACCGGGGCTGTGGCCATGGTACTCTTTGGGGTTCTCAGTTCGACCGAAGCCGTTGCGGCCATTGATTTCAATACCATCTTTCTACTGCTGGGCATGATGATCATCGTAGCCGGCTTGCAAATGGACGGCCTTTTTGATTTAATCAGTAAGATCACGATCAAGTATGCCCGCAACCGCATAATGCTGCTCCGGATCATCGTCTGGGTTACGGGGCTGGCCAGCGCCTTTTTGGTAAACGATGCTGTCGTGCTGATGTTTACTCCCGTCATCATCAGCATTTGCCGGAGAGCGGAACTCAGGCCGGAGCCTTATCTCATTGCCGAAATTTTGGCGGCAAACGCAGGCAGCGCCATGACCATAACGGGAAATCCACAGAATATGCTGGTGGGAATCAGTTCCCAAATCCCTTACGCCGAATTCCTGCTCCGGCTGCTTCCCGTATCACTGCTTTCGATGTTGCTGATCGAGGGAACTATGCGTTTGTTTTACCGTAAAGAATTCGCCGACAAAGCAAAACTGCCGGCCGAAAACGAAACAGATACACAGCAGAAATACTGTTGGAGATCGGGTGCGATTTTTCTGCTGGTGATGGCGGGCTTTTTTGGAGGGCATTACCTTAACTTATCCATTCCGATGATCGCTCTGACCGGCGCTGCGCTCATATTATTGGCAGGTAAAGCAAAACCTTCACAGGTTGTTCAAAAAGTCGACTGGGTGTTGTTGCTGTTTTTTGCTTCTTTGTTTATTGTGGTAGAAGGAGTCCAAAAAACAGCCTTGATGCAAGGCTTTTTAAAGGCCGAACTGCTCACCGACGACGCGGCCGGACTGGGCTGGTTGCACGGGATTTCCCTAGTGGCCTCGCAAATAGTCAGCAATGTGCCTTTTGCCGTTTTGATGCTTCCCTTGCTGCAAGCAGCCCAGAGCGATATGCTGTGGCTGGGGCTGGCTTCGGCCTCAACACTGGCGGGCAACGCCACTATTATAGGCGCCATGGCCAATCTTATTGTTATTGAATCGGCCGAAAAATACGGTGTCCGTTTGGGATTCATGCGTTTTTTCAGAGTGGGAATTGTTGTGACTCTGTTGAGTCTGATTCTTTCGTTTGTGTTGCTATACGCCGAGTATCTCTTTTTCTAAACTCAGGCCGTTCCAATAAACATCTCCTAATATCGAAGGTTTTATTTACCTTTGTTACAAATAAACACTGAGTTATGGCTCTAAAACGTTTTGGTGTTTCTCTCGACGAACAGCTACTCCAATCGTTGGATCAATTCGTTACTGAATTTGGTTTTGCTAATCGGTCACAGGCTATTCGTTTTTTGGTGGAGAAAAATATTGCCGAGAAAAAATGGAAATGCAACAACATAGTTGCCGGAACAGTGGTTTTAATGTTCGAAAACGAAAAAAAAGAAATAGTTGCCCTTATTGATGCCATACAAGAAGAATACCAAGATATTGTACTTTCTTCTTCTCATTATTACTTAAACAGCGCCATCCACTTGGTGGTGGTTACGATCAAAGGCAAAGCCGTGAGGCTGACTGAGTTTTCCGATAAACTCATTACCATAAAGGGAATAAAACACGGAAAATTGGCCATGAGCCGCGCCGAGTAGACCATATTCTTTCTTTCCTTAACATTTTTCACGCCGGTATTTTTGCGGTTACAGCTTTTTTGTCTTCCTTTGTGACACTTTTTACTTAAATCGTGTCACTTTTTATTCTTAACTTATTGCTATATGAGGAAATTTTTGTTTTTTTCTGCTCTGTTTTTTATGTCGTCCTTTGTGTCGCTGGCCGAGAGTAATACCAGCGTTAAAAACGACACCACTTTAGAAATCAGCCCTGTAACCATAGTGTCCAACAAACCGGCAGACTTAACCAATGTGAGTCGTGTCGGAATTCAGACCATAGAAAACCGTTACGAACCCTCGGTGCTATCGCTCTTGTCCGAAGAAGTTCCGGGCTTATTCACAACGCAACGGGGAGTAATGGGTTACGGTGTGGCGGGGGGCGCAGCCGGCACCATCAATATCCGGGGACTGGGTGGCAATCCCACTTCGCAGGTGTTGATGCTGATTGACGGACAACCTCAATACATGGGTCTCATGGGGCATCCACTGGCAGACACTTATTTGTGTGCGATGGCCGAACAAATCACCGTCAATAGGGGGCCGGCTTCGGTACTTTACGGTTCCAACGCTCTAGGCGGCACAGTCAATATCAACACGGCTATCCCCCGTCAGGGCATTCACGGCAAGGCACAAGTGATGTACGGCAGCTACAACAGCCTGAATACTCTGGTAAGCAACAGCATCCGCAAAGGAAAATTTCATTCCTTTGCATCACTGAGTTACGACCGAACCGACGGACATCGTGAAAACTCAGACTTTGAACGCTATGCCGGTTTTGTCAAACTGGGTTACGAACTGAATTCCAACTGGAGGATATCGTCCGACTTGAACCTTACCCGGTTCGAAGCTTCCAACCCCGGCACCACAGCAGACCCCATGATCGAAAACGATGCTTCCATTTTCAGGGGCATGTTCAATCTGAACCTGGGAAACAACTTTCGCAAGAGCTCAGGCACGGTACAGGCCTATCTCAATTTCGGCAGGCATTTTATCAACGACGGATACATAGCCGGTGTCGGAGCTCCCCGGCCTTCGCGTTTTAACTCAAAAGACCGGTTGGCGGGATTATCGGCTCATCAGAATTTTAGTTTGTTCGATGGCAACAGCCTAAGTACCGGTCTGGACTTACAACAATACGGAGGCGAAGCCTGGAATACTGCGGCGGCCGACGGCAGCCGGCTGGCAGAATTGGCCGACACCGCCCTCTACAACCTGGCAGTGTACCTGACCACCCGTCAACAGTTGGGCGATCACATATCCATACACGCCGGTTTGCGAGCCGACAAAAATCAATTATTCGGCGTGGAATGGATACCCCAGGCAGGCATAGACTTTAAACTGAATACGGGAACCCAACTGAAAGCCCTGTTTGGCAAAGGTTTTCGCAATCCCACCATTAGGGAACTTTTTATGTTCGTTCCCAAAAATCCCGACTTGCAGCCGGAACGCATCCTTCATTATGAATTGGCCCTGTCTCAAACCTTGCTGGAACAAAAAATCAACATGGAACTGAATCTGTTTTATATGACAGGCGACAACAGCATACAAATGGTTTACCAGCCGGACGAAAGCCGCATGAAATACGTCAACACCGGGGAAATCGAAAACTGGGGTCTGGAATTGTCGGCCCATTATGCCCTGAACCGGCGCTTGAGCTTTAATGGAAATTACAGCTGGCTACACATGGAAAATCCCGTAACCGGCAGTCCTAAACACAAACTCTATCTGGCGGCGCTCTACCGGCAAAAATCCTGGAGTATATCAACCGGGCTGCAATATATTAACGGCCTTTACACTCAAACAGGAAACAGTCCCGAAACGCAAAATTTCGCTCTTTGGAATGTCCGGGGCAGTTACCGGCTCTTATCCTGGATGGAAATCTTTCTTAAGGGCGAGAACCTGCTCAATCAATCGTACGAGATCAACAAGGACTTTCCCATGCCCGGTATCACGGTGTTCGGAGGCTTTAGACTGAATTTTTGATTCCGGAGTTCCGACTCTGAAAATTACAAAACAGTTGTTCAATCAAACAGAAAGCAAGGTGTCTTAGAAGCAGTTGGGTGCTTCTAAGACATCGACTTACCATTGAAATTTTATTCGGCTGACCCTATTGAGAGCATCCCTGGTTGTCAGTATATAAACTCCTCTTTTTATAGAATACAAAGAAGCCTCCCTGACGTTCTGTTGAGTCTTGATCAATTGCCCGTCCAGCGAATGAATCCAATAACCGGTGGGAGCTGCAAAACTCAATACTCCGTTTTGCAGGGAAATACTTGCCGTAAAATCCGGATAGAACAGGGCATCGGGCTCTTGGGGAGCCACGGGATTCAATAAGCTGTCGAGCAAGGCTACCGTGACCGTATCGCTTTGTCCGGCCGGCAAGCCCAACTGCCCCTGAGCTCCCAGGGCTCTCACCGTATAGTTTTTTGCTCCGCTTCGGTAAACCATGTCGGCATACAGCGTGGTATCGCTGAAACCTATCAAGTCGGAATTCAGATAGACAGCATAAGCTGCTGCATTTTCCACCGCAGACCAACTGAGCAGATTGTTGCTCACCCGGAGGTTTTGAACCGCGGCAGGAGTTATAACCAAAGGTAATGGTTCGTAAGCAGTTTGCATATTAAAGATTTTGTTCAATCCCAGGTGGTCGTAATAATCCTTGTCGCTCAACTGAATGCTCCAGTCTACCCGTCCCGAAACATCGGCCTCGGCCGTGCCCTCCGCATTAAGGCTGTGGTATTCGGCAAAAGAGCTGCTCAGGTGGTTGTCTCCGCTCCATGTGGACCAGCCGGCCGGATTAATGTGGTCGCCAAGGCGGCATTGCAGATACACGGCTCCGCTGTTTTCCTGCCAGGGCCGGCCCAGATACACGGAACCGGCAGGCACTCCCTCTTCGGCCTGGAGTTGACAATCTTTGAAAATAAAGCCGTAATACAGGTTTTTTCCGGTAGAAAGTCTCGCCGAATGGATAATATCTTCGGGAGCGGTAATATAATATCCTCCCTTCAGGCTCTTGATGACGCACTGATAATAATAAGCGGTACCACCTGCACAAATAAAGTCGGTGCCGCCTTCGATCAGGCAATTATAATAAAAGGAACGTCTGCCCTTTTTGAGGTATTGGGTATCTTGAAAACCTTTAAACCGGCAATTTTTGAACGTCTGGCGATCGCCCACATGGTAAATGGCCACCGCCTGGGCAGAAGTATAGGTGTTTTGCACCGTTACGTTCTCCATATAGAAATCGGGAGCATTGACGGTCATGGTCGCCGACTGCGGTGTTCCGGCTATTGTCGGTGTGCTGCTGCCGTAATAATAAATTTCTTTGCCGTTGTAATCGTTCCAGCTTATGATTACGCTGTCGCGATGCTCGCCCACGATACTGATTACTTTGTTCAGGGAAACGGAATGCGAACCGATGTACACTTTTTCCTCGTAAAGGCCTTTTTTTACGTAAATCAAACGGCGTTCATCCCCTTCGGGCAAGGCATCAATGGCGGCAGACAGAGTCTCGAAGTCACCGGAACCATCTTTGGCCACAATAATATCGTAATAACGGTAATCGTTGGTATCGAAAGGAATCTGTTCGCCCACCAGACCATTTATATATGCTTCCAATACAGTATAACCACTGCTTAATTTAAGATTGCGATCCTCAGGATTGAGCGGATCCAATCCGTGTTCCAGTTCCCAAAGATCGTCCATACCGTCCTGATCCATGTCGACGATGGTATCGTAGGTTTGGTATTCCGGGTAACCGCCCACGTCCGAAGGCCGGTCGATGATGCCTTTGCCGGCTCCCATGGTTTGCCCTCCGTAATAAGCGATTCCTTTGCGTACCTCATCCACAATCCGGCTGTCTACCGTATCGCGAGGAAAGGCCCCTGCCCCGGCCAGCACACTTTGGTAAGCCTGCTGGGCTGTTTCCGTAGTCACGGCATAGGGTACGTCGAAGGGGGTAGCCGAAATAATGGAGGTTTTGGCAATCCCTTTGGCTATATATTCATCGGCATTCAGGCCGTTGTAGTTGTTCGTATTGCGGTTGCTGTTGGCCGAACCTTCCATATAATTGCCGTTCATATACCACAGGGGTATTTGCCAGGTTTGCTGATTGCCGTTAAAGGAGGCCCGCACAAAATTGGAAGATCTATTACCGGGACGAGCAGGGCCCGGTTTATAGTAATTATTGATCATATTCACATAATGGGAGCGACCCTCCACCATATCTCCGCCATAACACGAATTTTCGCCTCCCCAGTTGTAGTTGACGTTGTTCACATAATCGATCAGCACCCGGATATCGTTGCTGCGGGCACCGTTGAAACGCGGACTTCGACTCTGGTTGTGGGCCAACAGATTATGGTGGTAGGTGGCGGTTTGTCCGCCCCATTGGGCGCCGTATCCGCGATTGCCCTTGCCATGTCCTGAGTTGTACAAACCCTCGTGTACCAGGCACCATTGAACTGTTGTATAGGTGTTGTCGTAAATGGTCATATTTTCTTCGCCCGACCAACCGAATGTGCAATGATCCAGGATCCAGTTGCTGGCGTTTTCTATACCTATGGAGCCCCCTTCGATAAAGGCGGTGCTGTCGGTGCCTTCGAATTCTTTAAGGCCGATACGGAATCGCAAATGCCTGATGATCAGGTTTTGAGAGCCCCCAAAATTACATTTGGCCCCGCGTATACAGATGCCGTCGCCCGGAGCCGTTTGTCCGGCAATGGTGGTGCCGGCTGTTCGTTTGGCCCTGAGCTGGGTGACCAGGTTAATCACTCCGGAAGTTTTGAAAACGATGGTCAGGGGCTCATTGGGATATTGTCTGAGCGCCCAGCGAAAACTACCCGGAATGCTGCCCTGAGCGTCGTCCAGCAAATTGGTGACGGCCACCACCTTGCCTCCCCTGCCCCCGGTGGCATACATGCCATAGCCTTCGGCCGTGGGAAAAGCAGGAGGCCCTGCTGCAAACAAGGGAATGCTCAGAAATAAACCGGCTAATACAATAATACAGACAGAAGTCAGAAGGTTTTTCATAATACTTA
>ENA-UPXM01001062-UPXM01001062.1-activated-sludge-metagenome-genome-assembly--contig:-NODE-1062-length-37289-cov-7.231321_pt1 | contig 37289 bp, 34 predicted proteins | sample MGYA00238178_ERZ772708 | MGnify/ENA primary metagenome ERZ772708 (study PRJEB29002, sample SAMN05720212) | activated sludge metagenome | isolation source: anaerobic digester from wastewater... | reverse complement strand
CCAACGACTTCTACCGTGTGAAGGTAGCACTCTCCCGCTGAGTTACGCGCCCTGAAGTGATGGTAGTCTAAGAAAAATACGGTTGGTTGTCCAGTAGCTCCGTGAAATATATGTGCTATGATGGGTGTATGGCGATTTTATCGGTTGGAAGTAGAGTCTCCAAAAACGAAGTAGGAATTTCATTCTTTTTCTTCAATGAACAAATAGGGAGTCTGGTTAACCTCGGTGGAATTTCAGGGATCGACCGGCCGACCTTTCAACTATTCAATCCGAGAAAACGTGTGCTTTACTCGGTGAGCGAAACGATCGATGGTTCCGTTCACGCCTATAAGATTGATGATGATCTGCACCCTAATCACCTGTTCTCAGTTCCCAGCTCCGGTGATTTTCCCTGTCATTTGAGCCTCAGTCCATTTGACGAGTTTATCGGAGTATCCAATTACGGCAGCGGAGACTTCACACTTCTTTCGACTCAAGGAGAGACGGTGTTCACCGAACGCTTTGAAGGTGTCGGCTTCGATCCGATTAGACAGGAAGGATCGCACATCCACTCCAGTCTATGGTCTCCTGATGAATCCTTTCTCTATGTCGCCGATCTTGGCCTTGATCGAATCATCCGCTATCCGAACGATTTGAGTAGCAAGACGATTATCAATCTGCCCCAAGGCACCGGACCGCGACATATGGCGTTTGGAAGAGACGGACTGCTCTACGTCGTCGCTGAGCTTTCCAGCGAAGTGCTGATCTATCGTGGCGAGGAGCTCCAACAACGAATCAGCACCTTGCCTTCAACATTCGTAGAAGATAATACCGCAAGCGATCTTCACCTCAGCAAAGACGGATTGTACCTCTATTGTTCCAATCGTGGGCACGATTCGGTGGCGGTTTTCCGGGTCAATCAAAGCTTACAACGATTTGAATACTGCCTTACCGATAAAGAACCGAGGAGCTTCGCCCTTTCACCGGATGGCTTGTGGATGCTGGTCGCAAATGCCTCAAGCAACACGATCACGATTCACCGCCGCAACCAGGTCAACGGTTCAGTCGGAGAAAAAACCCACCGGGTGGCGGTTAGGGAACCGGTCTGTTTAACATGGATGCAAGGGTAGTTTTGACATCTTCATGTTCAACGGTCCGCGGGTCGAAGTTGAAGATCCGAAACACCGTTTGAAGAGCGACTCCGATAACAACAGCCGCCATGATCGTCCCCCAACCAAACAATCCACCCATCAGGGCGCCTAAGATTGTTACAGTGATTTCAATCAGGGAACGAACAATGCCGACTTTGACCCCGGTTTTACGGTGGATCAATACCATGAAGGCATCCCTCGCCCCTGCTCCCAGACCGGCGGAGATATATAGGTACGTCGCAAAAACCATGATAAAAAGCCCGATTATCATCTGGATGACGGCAATCGGAAGCTTTTGGGCGGTCGGAACGATCTTGGCGTTAAGAATCAGGTTCATGACCAATCCGATAAACACGATATTGAGAATTGTCGCGATTCCTATTTTTTCTCCCAATAATGCAGTGATCGTAATGAGCACCAATCCGACTATGATGGACATCGTTCCTATTTGAAGATTCAATACGTTGGCAAGACCGGCATGAAACACTTCCCACGGGGAAAACCCGATTCGGGCCTCTATCGTAATCACAACCCCTAACGCGTAGAGAATGATCCCAAGAAAGACTCTGAGAAGTTTTCGGGTATACTTCATGCGCTGTTCTCCTTCCTCATCAGGGCAAGCAGAATGACCATGATGATAGGAAAAATCGTACCGATGAACAGTCCGCTTCGCAGGGCGGCTTCCTCGGTGGTGAGGAAATGCAACCACGGAGCGATCTTGACCAGATCGGGCTTGATGTTCGCTATAAATCCGACGAGCCACGGACCGAACGCTGCTCCAGCGGCTCCACCGGCGGCAAGCGCTGCAAACAGGGAAGAGCCGGCTTTGGGAAAGTGGTTCGCTCCATTGACCACCGAGCCGGGCCAGAGAAGCGCGCTGCCGAGACCGCAGAGGACGCAGGCGATCAGGCTTATCAGCGAAGAGGGACTGAAGGCGGCAAGCAGGTACATTGCGACGCAGAGCGTGGAGCCCATCGTCATCGCTTTGAGAAGATCGAGCTTTTTTCCAAACGCTCCGTAAAGGGAACGCGCTCCTCCAAGAAAGAGTGCGAAGAGGGTCACACCAAGCAAATCTCCGATCTCTTTTCGCAAGCCCAACGATGATTCAGCGAATGCGCTGGTCCATTGAGAGATTGAGAGTTCCGTAGCACCACCGAAGAAGATGCCGGCGAGCACGAGCAGAAAGTACTTGGATTTGAAGAGGCTGGCTGTTTTCGTCCGCTCTTGGGCTTGGATTGCCGGAGGAAACGGGACGTGAAGAAAATTAAAAAAGTTGCAGAGGGGAAAGATCGACCAGAACAACACGATAAAAGGCCATGAATTCTTTCCGAAGACGGAAAGAAGCGTCGTGGTAAGCACCACCACGAAAATAAGGCCCCAAGCATAGAAGGAGTGCAGCATATTCATCGCCCCTTCTTTGTTGCCCGTCGGAATCGATTGAATAATCGCGCTGAGCTGCAGTTCAAAAAGACCGGCTCCCACCGAATAAAAAATCGTCGCGAATGCCAAACCGATATATGGAATCGAAACGAAAAGAACCGGTGCGAGAGCCAAAAGAATCAATCCGACAAATGCCATCATATGGGCAAAGACGATAAAAGGTTTATGTCCCCATCGATCGACCGGTGAACTGAAGAGCAAACTCGTAACAATCTGAATACCGAAGTTCATCAGCACCAGCCGGCCGACCTGTTCAAAATTCAAACCGAACTGCGTCATGAAAATGACAAACAACAACGGCGCGAGGTTGACCGTCAACGCACCGATGAAACTACCGAGGCAGCATGCTCTGATCGTGGATTTATACATAGCTTCGAGTATATGCGATAATCGCCGCTATGCGTCAAGGATGTGGGAAAGATACCGCTCCACGACGAACTGTTCATCACTTCCGATCCTTACATCTTCATGCTTGACGCTGAGCAGAGAGATGATCTCCTCTTTCGTATGCGCATTCTCCTCGCTTAAAAAAGAGTTCCTCACCAGCCATTCGGTGATCGTCTGCAACGTATCGGCGGAGATGTTCTTGATCTCTTTCTTATCGGCGATTGCCTGAAGAAGGCCGGAGCCGGTAACCTTGTTCCGTTGTACAAAGGCGACGATGCTCTGATAGTAATTGGTCGATTTATTGATGGCCAGGCCGGGGTCGCCAAGATCGGCCGGTGTCAACGTTTTCTCCCTGCCCGTCCGGGCAAGGCGCTGCGCCTCCTTCAAGAGGAGGAACCGTCTTGAAAGCGGAGGAGTACTGATCCTGGCTGTTCCCGCCTTGTCAAGATTCCGCATCAGGAGTTCATGCAGCTCGGCGCTGTCAAGACAGAGATACCACGCAGAAAGCTGCTCGACGGGAGTAAAGAGATCGGCTTGAGCGATCTTAAGGGTCTTGGCGTATTGGTGATACTCCTCTTCAAAGGGAATCTCCTTTCTTGAAACGATCTTAGGTGCGGTGAACGGCCGTCTTTCGACCGCCTCCTTCAAGCGCAGCTGCTCAAGATCGATCAGACGAGGGGGAGTTTCCGCTTGTCTCTTGAGCTTGACCACCTCATCGGTCTGAGCCGTCGCATAGAAGACCTGGCGCTCTTCAGCTATTGAACCGATCGCCTCGGCGATCGCCAGCGATCGCTCATCATCGCTGTTCGCCATGATCTCGTCAAAGAAGATCGGAAGGGCAATATTGCTCCCCTCCTCCAAAGTCTCCAAATATCCCATTCTGAGGGCGAAGAGCACTTGGATGCGCGTCCCGCTGGAGAGCTCCTCAAGAGCGAGCGACCGGTCTTCCGCATGGTCGAACGCCCTGAAATCCTCTTTCCCCGCATTCAGCGAATAGCGGTTGTGGGTGATCCGCAGGAGCCATTCCGAAGAGCGCCGGATGACCTCAGGCTGGTGATCCCGCTCCGTCTCTTCTTTCAGGTCGGCGATGATCGAATGGGCAAGCCGTTTTTTGAGGGCATCCCGTCGATGGGCATCCAGCGCTTCCACCGCACTCTCGTACTCATGGAGCGCTTTCTCATGCCCGGAAGCCCGGCTATCCAAGCGATGCCGCTCCTGAATCTCGATGGAACGCTTATAGAGCTCTTCAAGTTCCACAAGCTCCTGCTGAAGCGTATCAAACTCGCTATCAAACGTCTGCGGTTCCTCGTCTCGTGCTTCTTCGACGATTGTTTCATCGACCTTGGCAAGGGCTCTTCGTTGCAGCTCAAGCTCGTCTGCAAGGCTCTTATACTCCTCGATCCGGCTGAAGAGTGTTTCGGCGACCTCCCGGCTCTCGATCCCGTGGCGCTCATACCACGCGCTTCGGTCATCCCTGGCCATGGCAAGTTGCTTGTCTGATTCTTCAAGCGATCGATGATACCGTTCAAGGGCTCCTTTGATCGCTTGGGCCTGCTTCAGGCGATCCAGGAATCGGTTCGCTTCACGTACCGGGTCATGCCCGAACGTGCATCCGCAAAGCGCTTCGACGGCTTCGATTCGTCGATCGAACGAAGCCTGAAGATCGGCGACCTTGGCCTCTAGGGAGCGGACGGTGCCAAGCAGGCCCGACCAGATCCGAAGATGCTCCCCGACATTGAAGAAGCGCGCCCCTTCCAGCGTGGGATCGTGCGGTATTCCCAGCGCATCGTAGGTCTCCCGGTAGGCGGTGATATGTTCATCATACCGTTTCGCTGTTTCCTCAAACTCGGCCTGAGCCGTATCATGAATCTTCATCCTTTCATCGAGCTCGGCAAGTTTTGCGTAGTAGCGATGAAGGATCTGATCAGCGGTGGCGGAAGGCTGCATATCATCAAATGAGTCTAAAAATTCACTGGTGTCAGGGCGGCGGTTTCTCTTGGCGTTCCACTCCGTCACCCCAAGAACAATAAGCGATGCAAATGATATGGCGGAAAGGATAACCGCTCCCCGAATGAAGCCGCTCACTCCAAGATAGATTCCGATCCCACCCATCACCAGAACAATGAGAACAAGCAGAATCCGGTACGGCGTTTCTTTTCCTTTGATGGCTTGCCTTTTTCCCGTCGCCAGACCGAAGAGCTTGTTCTTCCGCTCGATCAATCTTTTCCGTTCCGCCTTTTCGTCATCGGCCAGCTTCGGATAGCGCTTCAGGAGCCTGGCGTTGGTCCGGACCGCGCTAACAAGCGCCTCATCGGTCCGGGCGAGCCGCCCCAAGGAGGAGAGCATCTCCTTCAGCGCCTCCTCCTCAGGCGGTTCCGAGGCGAGCCAGGCGTGCTGCTCGTTCCAGCTTTCCAGCTCGCCCCTCTTCTTCAGGAGCTCCTCTTGACCGTCCCGGAGCCGGCCTTGGAGGTTTTTCGCCTCTTCCAGCTCATCCTCCAGCCGATCCGCCAGCTTCTTGTCTTCAAGGAGATCCATCGGCACCGAGAGCTCTTCGAGTGCCTGGGCATGCTCGGCGATCTCCTTGCGTTTGGCATCAACGGAATTCTGAGCATTGGCTACCGCTTTTTCGAGGTTGGAAAGTGCATCGAGGCTCGTATTTCTCAACGATGCGAGCCGCTCGTCATACTCATGGACCTCCGCTTCCTGCTGTTCATGGGCCTGTTTCTGCTTTAGGTAGGAACGGATCTCCTCCAGTCTCTTCTCCCGTGCCTGAAGGTTCGGCCGGTCCTCCAGGCGGATTTTCATCCCCTGAAGCTCGTCTCCGAGCTCCTTCGTTTCGCGGATTCGCTTCTTGGACTCATCCAGCTTTTCTTTGGCGGCGAGAACTGCCTTGGCTTCGTTGAGCCTTCTGTCCTGAAACTGGAAGATCGTATTGAGTTCTCTTTCCGCCTGGTCGAAATCGATTCCCCCCTGCATCTGCCGCTTCGCCTCTTCAAAAAAGGCGGTGTGATCTTGCAGCGCCGGAGCGACAAGCTCATGGAGGGCGAACCAGTAGGACTCGCGAAACTTCTCGTTGACCCCCGGAAGATCGAAGGCCACACCGTCCCTTTGCCGTAGCTGCTTCAGAACTTTTCCGCTTCGCTCCAGCTCCCAGACATCCTCTCCGATCCTCAATCGACCATATGCTTCACTCCGGGTATCGGTTTCATGTTGGTAGATGAGCGCTCGAAGGTTTCTCAAAAGCGTGGATTTGCCGACTCCATTGGGACCGTAGATGATATTCAATGAATCGCTGAATTCCTCGATGACTGGGAACTGGTTTGCGCCGAAACCCGGAGCCCGGGCGATCGTGATTGATGAGAGAGCATATCTGATCTTCATCGCTCAGCCTCCACTTGGTTCATCAACGACTGAAGAACAAGGAGGGCCTGCTCCTTTGCGATCTTCAGGGCTTCCTCTTCGCTGCTGTAGGAAGCTACCAGAGGTTGATATGCTCCTGCGCGATAGGTGGCTTCTTCCAGTTCACCATAGGTTTCCGCAAGCCGGCGCAATGAATCGGGATCAAGGATCCGTCGAGCCAGCAGGGCCGCCGGACCGCTGCCTTGAGCGATCTCTTCCAGATTCAAAGGCGGCATCGTTTCATTGTCGTAGACACGATCAAGGTAGATCGTTCCGTTTTGTATGGCAAACAGCTCGATATATCGCTCTTCCCCTTCCAAAAGATTGCCATCAAGAAAACTTCGGTTGACGACACCTGTAAGGTTGAGTCGGATGAACAGGGTGCGATCGGCTTCCCGGGTCAGCTTCTGAAGCTCCCGGGTGATTTGCCGGCGAACCTCCTCCCGGCTTTCTTCGTTCTTCAAATCGACGGTGAAGGGTTCGAAGCGATACGGAGCAAGCTCGATCTGTTCGATCCGATCCCACCGGGTCAAGCGATCACTGGTGATCAGGTAGCCGCCATGAACACCCGTTTCATTCCGATCCAATCCGAAGGGCGAGCCGCAGTAGTACGCCTCGGCTGAATCGACCTTTCCCGGCTTGTGGATGTGTCCCAACATCCACAGATCGACTCCGCTCGTTTGGAAATCATCGACCTTCGTCGGAGCGTAACTGCTTTTACCCCCGCCAAGGTCGGTGTGCAGAAGGCCGAGGGTGAGCTTTGAGGAATCTGTTTTAACAAACTGCTCAAAAGGATTTTGGGTGACGGTTTCTTGAGGGAAGGACCAGCCCACCAGCTCGATCCCGTCAAACTCGACCCGCTGCCAATTCCCGCCTTGGCCAATAATCGTCAGAGATGGGAAATCGACGCTTAACCGGGCGAACACTGAAGAGTCATGGTTCCCCGCGACTCCGAACACCCTGATGCCCGCCTCTTCAAGACGGTTCAATCCGTCCAGAATGTGGCCGTACACGGAAAACCAGAGATCGTTGTCATCCACGACGTCTCCGACGAGGACCAAGGCATCAACTTCATGTTCGATTGCGCTATCAACGATCTTTTTCCACGCAGAGGTTCCACTGAGGTTCAGCAATCCTCCCACGCGCGGAATCCGTCCCATATGAATATCAGCAGTTACCAATAGTTTCATCTTCACTCCGGTTTTGAGTATACCATAGACCTACCTTACCGCTTTAGGTATTGTAGAACAAGGAGAAACGTCTATGAAACACTATCGAAAAGAGCTGAGCTTCAACCTCTCCCATCGAAGAGGTCTGGTGAACATCACTTCTGAAGTTCAAAAAGCGATCGATGAAAGCGGCATCCGGGAAGGTCTTGTGCTGGTCAACGCGATGCACATCACTTCAAGCGTCTTCATCAACGATGATGAATCCGGCCTCCATCACGATTTTGAGGTGTGGCTGGAGGGACTCGCTCCGGAAAAACCCTACGACCGCTATCGCCACAACGGGTATGAGGATAACGCCGACGCCCATTTGAAGCGAACGATCATGGGCCGCGAGGCGGTCTGTGCGATCACTGATGGAAAGCTCGATTTTGGAACGTGGGAGCAGATTTTCTATTACGAGTTCGATGGCAAACGAACCAAACGGGTGCTGATTAAAATGATCGGCGAATAAGCTTGAGCGAAAGCCATCTTTTTGAGTAGAGTACTGTGATGATTCCCAGCGTCGTTATCACTTCCGACATCCTCTATCAACGATATGCCGAACTTCTTCATGCGATCGGCGATCTTCGCGTGTACATGCAGGGCCAGAGGGTTCCGCTCCATGGAGTCGATTACCATCTCGAAGAGGGGTTTCGCCTTTCGGCGAATATCGCCTATCCTAAGATCGATTCTTCTGGTTCCTCATTCTTCTTTCATACAATTGAGGAGGTTCTCGCTTTCATCAGGGCCTTTCCCCGTCCATCCGTTCACATTCCAAAGAGAATTGAAGAAGGGGCGGCACTCCTGTCTCAGGGGAAACTGGTGGCGTTTCCAACCGAGACAGTCTACGGTCTGGGCGGGGATGCGACCAATGTGGAAGCGGTGAAACGAATCTTCGAAGCAAAAGAACGTCCCACGTTCGATCCCCTGATCGTCCACATCGCCAATCTTGAACAACTGAAAGGAGTTGTGCTTGATTGGGATGAACGCGCCCAAACCCTTGCCGAGCACTTCTGGCCGGGACCGCTTACCCTCGTGGTGAAGAAAGATCCTGCGATCGACAACCTTGTGACAGCCAACAGCCAAACCGTTGCGGTTCGGATGCCGGCAAATCCGATCGCCCGCAGTCTCATCGCCTTGAGCGGAAAACCGATCGCCGCACCTTCGGCGAACCTCTTCGGACAAACAAGTCCTACAACTGCGGGCCATGTGCACGAACAGCTCGCCGGACGAATTGATGCGATCGTAGACGGTGGTTCATGCACAGTCGGAATCGAATCAACGGTGCTCTCCCTTGTAAGCGAGACCCCCACGATTCTCCGTCCAGGTAAAATCGGGATGAAAGAACTCCTTCCATTTCTGCCGAACCTTGCTCTCGCACCCCAGATCGGCATGGCTGATGCACCCCTTGAAAGCCCCGGTCTCCTCGATAATCACTATGCTCCGAAGACACCGTTATTTCTGGTTGACGATCTCTCACAATATGCCCACCGGAAAGATCTTGGAATTCTTTTGTTTGAAAAGAGCACCCTTTCCTTTGAAGGTGAAGTGATCTTCATCAGTAAAACCGCTGATGCCGCGGAAGCTGCGCGAACTCTCTATTGGGCGATGAGAACGTTGGATCAGAAAAATCTTACGGCATTGATCGCCAAACGTCTGCCTAATGAAGGAATCGGCTTGGCGATCAATAATCGACTCGAGAAAGCGGCCTCGAAACATGGATCGGTTCCCTCCTAGTTCTCGGTGATTGACATAAAAAGAACGTTTGCCCATAGTCCTGTTTATGAACGCATCGAAAGAATCGATCTACAAGAAAGATTCAAATCTCAAAAAGTTTGTCGCAATCGTTCTGCTCAGTGGTCTCGCTTACGGGTTATATCGCGGAGTCCAAGACAACTACCTTGCTGAAATCGTGCACATTACCGAGTTCGAACGGGGTATCGTTGAATTCTTTCGCGAGCTTCCCGGTCTTTTGCTGATATTTATCCTCGCAGCGATGCATCGATTCGGTGAAACGAATCTCTTTAAAATAGGAACGGCGATAATGCTTGCAGGAATTCTCGGGCTCCTGTTCATAAGCTCTTCGAAAGCTGTGGTCATTCTGTTCATGGTCGTCTTTTCCACCGGCGAGCACGTCGTGATGCCGATCAAGTCTTCGATGAGCCTCTACTTCGCTAAGGAACATAAAGGAGGCACCTCCCTTGGAGTCACCTCGGCGATCGGCAAAGGGGGAAATATTGTCGGCTATTTTGTGGTGAGCATCATCTTCCTGATCTTTGCCCGTCTCGGCTTCTCCCGCAAAGACACCATCGCTTTCAAAACAATCTTTGCGATCGCCGCCGTTCTCCTAGTCGGTTCCACACTGGTGGCTCTTACGATGAAGGAAAGCGGACAGAAAGTAAAACGCAGCCGTATCTATGTTCGACGAAAGTTTTTCACGTTCTATATGCTTGAAGTGTTTTACGGTGCCAGAAAGCAGATTTTTCTCACCTTTGGTCCATATGTCCTTATTCTGGTATATGGAGCGACCACTACGACGATCAGTCTGCTGCTCGCGATCTGTTCCCTCTTCGGGATGCTCTTCTCCCCGGCCATCGGTCGGCTCATCGATCGCATTGGCTATAAAGTCGTGATGGTTACCGACACGCTCATCTTGGTTGCGGTGTGCTTCCTCTATGGGTTCGCCCACCGCCTCTTTCCGATGCATATCGCTTTTTATGTAGTAGCAGTCAACTTCGTGCTCGATTCCATCATCAGTCTGGCGAGCATGGCGAGCAACGTCTATGTGATGGATCTTTCAGACGATCGGGAAGAGCTTACTGCCACGCTGACCACCGGAATCTCCGTCAATCACTTAATCAGCGTAATCATCGCCCTCCTTGGAGGATATATTTGGAAAGTGATCGGAATCGAGGTTCTATTCACGATTTCAGCAGTGCTTGGAATCATCAACTCCATCTTTGCCGCAACGATCACTATGCCGGCATCGCGCTTAACGCAAAACCAAGGATGAATGTGGACACATACACCAAAAAACGCTTTGCTGACCGGGGCCATGTTCCCTTCTTTGGTCGATTCGTCAAAGCCCGCTTTCTGCATCTTCCGATAGGAGCCGATTCGCACGATCAAAGCAAGAACATTGAATTCCTCCGCTGCGAGGATAGACACCCGGGATTGTCAACAGAGCGATTTCTCCATATACAATGATTCCTTCTGCAAGAATCATATAGGGTGCCTTTCTGGGGCCGAGAAGAATCGCCAGCGTCTTTCGTCCATTCGTTTTATCACCGATCAAGTCGCAGGCATTGTTCACCGAAAGAATCATCGCGATGTGAATCCATAGTGGAATCGTTATCAAAAAGTTCGATAAAGAAAGTTCAATTCCCTGGACAAAGAGCACAATCAAAAACAAAACCGTTCCTAAGAACCCGCCGGCAAACAATTCACCAAAGGGTACGGGAGATTGGAAACGGATCTGCGGTGTAGATTAAACCGACAACCATGCAGATGCCACCGGCGGGAATGAGGTGCCAGCTCGTCATGGAGGCAAGATACAGGTCCAACACGGCGGCGATGAGAAAAAGGCTTGCCGAAATGAGTAAAGCGGAGTTCGGCGAAACCCCATCATGGACAAGAACTTTCCCGCTCTCTTTGGTGTACTCCTTATTATCCGTGCCTCGACGGAAATCAAAGTAGGTGTTAAAGCCGGTCGTCCCCATATCGACCGCCAACGTTGCAAAGAGCATGATGAAAAAGATCGGCCAATTGACACACTGGCCAGGAAAAAGGTGCCCATGCCGATGATCTTCGTTCGCATTTCGACGATTCCGAAAAACTGAGTGCCTGTCATAGGACAATCATAATAAAAGCAAATGTTCCTGCCCAGCAGGGTCGGGTCAATGTCCTGAACACATAAAAACCCCCTCGCATCTGAGGGGGTCTCCTTAACCAATCCATGTTATTCGGAAAGCGTCCAAATCGCGGAGTGTCCACGCCCATCACCACGACACGGCGGGAATCTCTTTCCTTCGACCATTTCAACGGTTCGATCGGGGTGTTCGGAACAATAGTACGTTCCATCTTCAACGCAGTAGCGCCCGGTTCGAGTGGCAATGTCATCTTTCTGAGCGGCGGGCTTCTTGGCTGCAGGTTTTGGTTTTTTAGCCTCTTCAGCTTTCTTGGCCTCTTCGGCTTTTCGCTTGGTTTCTTCCACTTTTTGTTTTTCGGCTAATGCTTTTGCTGCTTGCTTTGCATCATCTTCTTTGGATGTAGCGTCATCTTTCTTTGACCATTCAACAATTACCAAGACAGCAAATGCGATGATCGTAAGGATAATCAAGATTACTTTAGCCGCTACATTGGGGACAAGAAGAGCAAAGAGAAGGATAAGGATCGCAGCACCAAGGACATAGAGTCGAGCTCGTTTGTGAAAGCGCTCTAACTGTGTTCTCATCGTATTTATTCTCCTATTTCTTGCTTTGTGCTCTAACAGATATAGCACACCTCTTTAAGATAACCAATTAACACCGGAATCTCAAGGCAACTGCTTTCCATTGAGCATATATCCCAAAAATGGAGCTTTATGGAACAAGAAATGCCTGAATTCTCTCGGTTGTCATTCGGTGATCGATAGAGAAAGCAGAAACGGATCCCCCTCGTCGCTTTCCACCCAGACAAGCAAGCCGATAAGCGGCTTCGGGGAAAACACTCTGAAAGGAATTTCTACAAGAGATCCGAGCTTCACCGGCTTGCCGATTTGCAGCTCCGCTGAAGGAAGGTAGTCAGAGAGAAGATGATCGTAGGTATGAACGAACCCCTGCCTCATTCCCTCCGGGATATAGGTTTCGATCCAAGCGGGTGTATATGGTTCCTTCAACGCATCGAGGCTCTGCTCTTCAATACTGTTCTCCGTGGGCTCGATGATCTGGCCGATGTAGAAATCCACCGGCAGCTTATAGGAAAACGCCTCCTTCAATGAAGCGGCTCCTATGCTCAAGGCTGATAGCATCACCATAAGAACCGTAAACACCCGTTTCATACACCCTCCGCATACATTAAACAATCGCTCTATGCAACAGTTACATTCCCGGAATCTCTTCCACCGAATGTACTGAACATTTCTGAAAGGATTCGGATCTTCAGTGCTGTTGGGAGGGTAAACAGTTCTACGATGTTCACTAAACCATGATATAGTTGAATAGGTCGGCATTTGCCCGCCTTCTTTACCAACAAGGAGTCAACTATGCAGGTTACCAACCCGATTGATCCCACGAATAAGGAATTACTCCTTCCTGATACAACCGCAGTATGCGCTATGAAAGCTCCACCGGCACTCGCAAACGCTGATGAGGCAATCATGGATGCGTTGAACAATCCGATTGAAAGTGAAAGTCTGGCAACGATAGCAAAAGCGAAATTGGCAGCCAACAAGGATGCAACGGCCGTCATCGTCATCAGTGACAATACTCGTCCGGTTCCCTATAAAGGTGAAGGGAATATTTTGACACCGATCATTCAAGTCCTCTTCGACGCCGGTTATCAGGCGGACAAGATTGTCATCCTCGTTTCAACGGGAACTCACCGGCCGATGACCGATGAAGAGCTTGAAGCGATTATCGACCCGCAGGTCTACGAACAAGGCGTCCGAGTGATCAACCATGACTGTTTAGATGATGATGGATTGACATACCTTGGAAAGACTGAACGCGGAAGCGAAGTATGGATCAACTCCTTGTATATCCAAAGTGATGTGAAGATTCTGACCGGCTTGGTTGAAAGTCATTTCATGGCAGGAGTCAGCGGAGGACGGAAATCGATTTGTCCCGGTTTGATCAGCGAAACGGGAACCCACCTTTTCCACGGAGCCGATTTGATGGGTCATCCGGATTCGCGCGATCTCCTTCTCGAGGGAAATCCGGTCCACGAAGAGTCGCTTGCCTTTGCAAAAATGGCGGGATCGGATTTTATCGTAAACGTGACGTTGGATCATGCGTTCAAGATTACCGGAATCTATGCCGGAGATATGGAAGCCGCTCACTTGGCCGCCTTCGAAATGATTCGTGATTATGCAAAAATTCCTATTTCCGCTGAAGCTGATATCGTTGTAACCCACGCAGGGTTTGTCGGCATCAATCACTACCAGAGTGCAAAAGCGGCGTTCGCCGCTATTGGAGCGATGAAGGAAAACGGATACCTCATCAGTATCGCCAATTTCACCGATAAGAAAGAAACCATCGGATCGGTTAACTATAAGACGGTCCTTTCCATCCTTGCAAACCATGGCTCAAAGGTATTGGTAAAGCTTCTTCACTCCCCTGATTGGCCATTTACCCCCGATCAGTGGCAGGTGCAAAAGTGGGCTTCCGTCTTTGACAAAATCCCGCTTGATCACTACTACCACTATGCTCCTCAGATCGAGGCTGGAAAAGAAGCGGGTCTTCCGGGCATTAATGCCGCCACCCTCACTGATAAACGGGATTTCACAAGCGTTGTCAATGCGGCCATTGAAGATATCTGCAAGCGCGAAGGGAAGCGCGACCTTACGATTCTCTACCTCAGTGACGGACCATATGCAATACCGTATGTGAAATAAGCCATTGCACCATCCCCGATTCAATCGCCTTGAGAATGTTTTCATTAGCAAGATGAGCCGGTTCAAGAGCGCTGTCATTCGAACCGGTACAATCTTCGGCAAGGTATTCGTCAATGCAAGCATATTCAGAACTGGGAGTTTACATAAGCTCATTTCATCAAGTACAGTTGCACTATATGAGTCTTACGTATAGTCAATTCCTAAGCGATTCCAGCCTTGCCCATGCCCGGACTTTCCGTGATCCGCTTTGGAAAGATATTTCCGTTCCCAAGTATTTAATAGAGGTGGCTCAGAGCCCAAGCTTCATCAAACTGGGGAGAATCAAGCAGCTGGGCGTTGCATTTCACCTCTACCCCGGGGCGGTTCATACCCGGCTCAGCCACAGCCTCGGGGTGTTTCACCTCTCTCGCCGGATAATCAGCAGTCTGTTGAGGCGAAATGCGGATGATGGGCTTCTTACAATCGACGGAGTCCGTCACTTCCTCGCCGCCACCCTCCTCCATGATATCGGACACTTTCCCTTTACCCACAGCCTCAAAGAGCTGCCGCTCAAATCTCATGAGCAATTGGCGACGGAACTGATTGAAAACGATCGGATTCTAAGCACTGCATTGAGGAATGCCGCTTTGAATACGAACATCATCAGCGACATCATTGATGAAAAGCGGCCGACGACCGATGAGGAGGTGCTCTTGTATCGATCGATCCTAAGCGGAGCGCTCGATCCCGACAAGCTCGACTACCTCAATCGGGATGCGTATTTCGCCGGCGTTCCCTATGGAATCCAGGATGTCTCCTATATAACCGATCACCTCTGCCTCCACCAGGGAGAACTTGCGATCGGTTTTGAGGCGCTGGGATCGGTTCAGCATCTTCTTTTTTCGAAATACCTGATGTATCGCAACGTGTATTGGCATAAAACGGTTCGGAGCGCGACTGCGATGATCAAGCGCTACCTCTATGAAAACCTGAACAAGGGGGCCCTTGATGAAGAACAGCTGTACGACCTTGATGATGAGAGTTTCTTCCTGCTGAGCCAAATCAAGCGGCCATTCGGGAGTCTGTTGACTCGTGTTCGAGAAAACAGGTTTTTTAAACCGGTGGTTGAAGAGCTCTATGATGAAAACAACCCAATCCACACCGATGCCCTCAGCCTCAAACAGCGCAGCATGTATGAAGAACGGATTGAAAAGCGGCTGAACCTGCCAAGCGGATCGATCGTCCTCGATATCCCCGAGCGGGTTTCGTTTGAATCCGATATCCCGGTTGTCCGTGATCGGACGTTCTTAGGAGCATTTGAGGATGTCGACCCCCTCTTCACTCGAAGCAGGGCTCTGGAATTCACCTCATCGCTCAGGACCGTTCGCCTCTTTGCCGATCCGACTGTCGAATCAGGGATGCTCCTCCGTGCTTGGGAGAGTCTTCATGAGTGAGAAGCTCCCCTATCAGACGCTTCTTGAAGGCGATCTTCCCCTGTGGGTGATGCGCTTCGTGAAGGCGACCGGCAGGGCGATCAATCGATATTCGATGATCAGGGACGGAGATACGGTCCTTCTCAGCGCAAGCGGGGGCAAGGACAGCCTCGCTCTTGCCTTGGCGCTTTCTCTCCGAAAGAAATGGCTTCCGATCGACTATGAGCTCAAGGCCGTTATGATCAACTGGAAGGAACACCCGATTCCCGAAGAATATCGTGAAAAGCTTGTCATGTTCTTCACCGATCTGGGGTATACTTTTCATATTTTCGATGAAGAACAATATCCCTCCTCGTTCGGTGGAGAATTCAACTGCTATTTATGCAGCCGCAACCGTCGACGAATCCTCTTCGATTGGGCGGACAAGGAAGGAATCGTCAAGATCGCGATGGGACATCACCTCGACGACCTTGTCGAAACATCCCTGATGAACCTGTGTTTTCGTGGAGCATTTGAAACGATGAAACCCGTCCAGCCGTTTTTCAACGGGAAGATCCAAGTGATTCGACCGATGATCGAAATCCATGAACGGCAAATCCAACGTCTTTCCGAGAAGTATGACCTTCCGGTCATCAAACCGGTGTGCCCGCATGACCAGACCAATATCCGCTCTCAGCTGAAGCCCATCGTCAAGAGCCTGGTTCGCATCGACCCCTTGACCAGAGAACACATCTATAAAGCCCATCACTTTGAGGAAAGTGTGTAACGACTGTGCAATTTTTCAGTTTAATGATATGGTACACCTGATGGTTGGAAGAGTGAAAAAGCGCTCATTTTTTTTGCCTCTCATCCTGGTTCTGTTCCTCTTTTCCGTGGGGGCGGAAGAGGTCGCTCAGCCTCCTCAAGAGGAGGTTGATTTTGGTGTGCATAACCACTCCACATCGATCACCATCCTCAATCCCCTTGATGGATTGGGACAAGGACCCAGTGACGATGCGTTGATTCAGGCAGTCGCCCTCTCCGACGGGTCCTTTGGGTTGGTCGTGAATCCTACGTTGAGCTTCGGTCCTTTTTCAACTCGCCTGGCATTGACCCTCAAAGGACAATTGACCATAGATCCCTTTGACCTCCACATCGATTTCTCCGATTGGATTCCACCTGAGCGGAGTGAGGAAGAATCGTCTTTGGAGTATGGACTTCACCTTCTCCGTCACTACAGCCGGTTCATCCAGACCTTTCAATTCGGAAACCCCTACGATCCGATCTACCTCCGCTACGGCAAGCTCCTCGGACAGACGCTCGGTGATGGGGCGCTCATCAACGGGTATGTTGACCGCTCCGTCGGATTGCTGACCTCCAAACCCGGATTGGACGTGATGATCGACGCTTCATCCTTGACCGGGGTCCAAAGCGGTCTTCACTTTCTCGTCGATGACCTGCTGGAGCCGACGATGAAGGCGTGGCGAATCTATTCAGCTCCCTTTTTTGAAGACGCCTATCTCTCCCCCATGCAGCTCGGCTTTTCCTATGCGATGGGAAAACGCGTCATCGATGAGCGGGCAGTCGGACGACACTTCTTCGGCTTGGATATCGCTTATCCGCTTTTGGATGCGAAAAACATAAAAAGCGATCTTTTTATCGATATTCTCGTCCAGGGTTTCGATAATTCCGCCCCTCAGGAGGGCATTGGGATCCGGAGCGGAATCAATGGTCGGCTCGGGAGGCTGTTTACCTACAATTTTGCTCTCACCGCCCCGATGTATGGAACCTACTATGCCAGCTTTTTTTCCAATGAATGGGCGATTGAAAACGTACAGCAGCTGATTCTTCCACCCGGATCCTCACGATTCGAATCATTGATTTCTCTTGCTTGGCCGAAACAGGAAATCTTCTTCGGAGCGAAAATCGCCAGCGATCTTCATGCCGGAGTGTTTGAAAACACCCGGCTGTTTGCAAATCTTCGCTTTGACCGCTTTCTCTTCAATGTTCTTTCTCTGGACTTGAGATATGAAAAGCTTTATTCTAACGACAGAGATGTAGGCTTTTTTGATGAACTGATGACGTTGCGTATGGTTGATATTCAAGCATTGGCTATCATCAAGGTTAAACCATATGTGATTTCGCTCGGAGTCAGTTTGTCATACGATGAAAATACTCATCTGACATCGACTATCGACGCTGTGGTGAGGATCGTCCTCCTCTAACCGGAGCGTTTAGGAGAGACCATGAAACGACTAGAGACTTTTATCCTCATCATCCTGCTCACCCTCATTGCCCCGCTGAACATCTTTGGTCAAGAGTATGTGAGTGTCATTGAAGGAGACCTCGCCTCCTTACGCCTCTACGAGCCCAATGGAAAACCAATAGCGATCGGAACGATCGATATCAACGATCTTCAGCTTGGGACGATTCTCGTCAGCGGCGACAAGCCGATCCTTCTGGAAACCAGTCGAGGAGATATCAAACTGTTCCCCGACTCCATCCTCATTCTTGATGACGTGCGTGCAACAAGCACTTCGCTTTTACTGATCGATGGATCGGTAACGGCTAAAACGACTCAAGGCGCTTTGTCGATCATCACTCCGGCGACCCTGTACGAGCTGGACCGCGCCGGAGAAGTGCATATCACTTCGACTCAGAAGGAGGAACGAGTCCGATCGTTTGACGTCTCGGTACGTGCCACGAACCTGATCACCCACAAGACAACGACGATTGGTGTGCTTGAGGAGCTTGATCTCTCCGATCCCAAACTTGAAAAACGATCCCTCGATTCGGCTGAAGCCGCTGTAGGGCGAATCGTCAGACCGGTCCGTATTCCTGCAAAACCCGGCGGAGCTATCCGCTGGATGACGGAATTTGAATTCGTCGAAGAGTTAGAAGAGCCGGTACGAGCTCTTCCCGCAAAACCGGTTGTGTTGCCGCCTCATGTCGAAGCATTGCCGGTTGCCAAGGAACCGGTCACCAAAACCCGAACGATACTTCGAGACAGTGCGCCTGCTTCCGTTCCATCGAAAGGCGCCTACGGCATCGAAGCGGGATACACCCTCACCTTCCCTTTGAAAAGCACTTCCCATGTGCCGAGCCACCGGCTTGAAGTGAAGCCGTTCATCTCATACAACTCTCTTGCTCTTCGGCTCAAAGCATATGTCGAAACGGATTCGTTCACGTCATTTGATACGAACTTCCTGACCATTGATACATCCGCTCTGGGAGTTGCCTCCTACCTCTTCGGCATCGTCGATTATGTGAAGATCGGCTATTCGACAAGCCCCTTCTATTTGTTGATTGAAGAGGGCGGATATCCGGGAACTCAGCTCGCCCCCTTCATCGCTCCCACCTTTCCTTCGGGAAAGATGGCATTATATAACACGATTTCCATCGGCGGCTTCAAGCTTACCACCAGCTTTGACGATCTGAGATTTACGAACATCATCGATGACAGCGGAAGTCAGCTGGGTTCGACCGTGTTGGAGTACACCTTTGGCGGATCGTATCCGTTACGAATCGCATTGGGGACCTTGGCGATTTTTGAATCTCAATCCTCCCTCATCTCCAAGACCGACCTCTTTCCGCTGCTCGAACTCTCCTTCCCGATCATCAATACCCGCCTGACGCAATTTTCGGCTATCCTGTTGGCAAGCAGCTATCTGCCGGTTTACCCGAGTGTAAAGGTTGAAGAGTTCTTTGATATGAATTCGACCTACTTTTTCCCAAACCACCAGCTTGGCATCGGTCTGACGGTCAACCATGAGCCGTTCAACGCTCAGATCATGGCTTCGCTGGCAGGGGGAAAAAACCATTTGCTGCTCTTCAACGATATCGCCGAAGCGCACGACCAGATCGACCATAACGGATTGATCGATGTGTATGCTTCCGGGACGTGGAAGAGCAAGAACATTACCGCTAATGCGATTCTCAACGTTCCTTTCACCAAGGAGTTCGGTCTTGCGACGGTGAAAGGAAAAACCCAGAGTGCGGACTTCAGTCAGATCGGTTTCACCTACACCGGGGATGTGTTTCACCTCAGCCTGGGAGCGAGCCGAGTCGGATTCCTTCGGACGCTGAAGAGCGCCATCTATGGCGGTTCGATAAAGCCGCTCTTCTACGGCGAATGGGCTTCCTCGTTCCTTGAAGCCGCCTACACCTACAAAATCTTCACCTTCACCGGACGTCTGAATGTACCGATCACTCTGAACCAGAAGCCTTCCGTCGATATCGGAGTGAAGGTCCGATTTGATGGCATCTTCTAAGATGGCCATAGCTCGCTTGGACCCGCTGGTAGCGCAACGAATCGCTGCCGGCGAGGTCATTGAACGACCATCCTCGGTAATCCGGGAGTTGATCGACAACAGTCTCGATGCCGGATCCACCTCGATCACCGTCTCATTGACGGAAGGTGGAATCGAGGAGATGAGAGTCCTCGACAATGGAAGCGGAATCGCCAAGAATGACTTGCCCATGCTCGGCGAAAGTCATGCTACAAGCAAGATCAGAGAGTTGGATGACCTGTATCACATCACCAGCATGGGCTTTCGGGGTGAAGCCCTCTACTCGATTGCCGCGGTCAGTTCGATTACGATCGCATCCAACGGATATGAGATCACAATCGATAATGGAAGACGGGGGGAGGTTCTTTCATCGACGACCGCTTCAGGCACCCTCGTCATCGTAAAGGATCTTTTTGGCGAACTGCCCGCCCGCCGACAATTTCTTAAACGAGCGGCGACGGAAGCCGCTATGGTTCGAACGGTTTTGCAGGAAAAGGCGCTTGCATGCCCGAACGTCGCGTTCAAGCTCTTCGTTGATGCGACTCTTCGTCTCGATCTGCCGATTACGACGGCAAAAGATCGGGTGGCTGACGTGCTGGCGACGAATCAACGAGTCGCCAAGGAAGAACTGATCGAACTTGCCGCTGACCACGGACGCTTCAGCTTATATGCCGTCGCTTCATCCGCCGCCTTGTGGAGGAGCGACCGCTCCCATATCAAGATCTTTGTGAACAAGCGGCCGGTTGATGAGTATGCCCTTGTTCAGGCGGTAACCTACGGCTATTCCAACCTCCTGCCGGGCGGGTCGTTTCCCTACTGCTACTTGTTCATCACGATCGATCCGAGCCTGGTGGATTTCAACATCCATCCGACCAAACGGGAAGTTCGCCTCCGTAACAAGGCAGAGGTCCACCACCGGGTGGTGCAGATGATCTCTTCCCAAGTCAGACGACCCATTCCCCGCCTTCAGGAAAAAGAGGAAATTTCCTCTCCCGCTCTCTTTGAGGAAAAGACAGGTGATGATATGCAACGTGGACGAAGCATGCGATCGACGGTCGGAGAACGGTTGTTTACCTATGCGCCAAAGGAACAGATCGATCCTTCATGGTTCGCAAAAGCGAAGGAAGCGTTGAAAGAACCCGCCTTTGAAACGCGACTGAACGCTGAAGAAATCGATATCTGGACACTCCAGCAAAGCGATGAGACATTTACTTATCTCGGTCAGGCGTTCAACCTCTTTCTGATCGCACAAAAGGGTGACGAGCTCTATATAGTCGATCAGCATGCTGCCCATGAACGCATCCTGTATGATCGGGTTCGGGCAAAACAACCGATTCAAAACTTGATGGTTCCCATCGTCTTTGATGTCGAGCGTTCCATCGATGAATACCTGATGGTGAATCTGGACAGCTATCTGAACCTTGGCATAAAACTCAAACGAATTGAGGATCTTACATGGGAGCTGCTCGGTGTTCCCGCCCTGTATCGGACGATTGAGAATGAAGTCATCGCATTTCTGCAGACGATGCTGGGTGAACCGAGCGAGATTGAAAAAGGACTCTATTCAGTCGTATCGTGCCATGCGGCGATCAAAGCCGGAGACCGGATCGATGCTGTCGCCGCCACCGAACTCCTAAAAAGCGTCTTTGCCCTTGAAGAACCAATCTGCCCCCATGGACGAACCTTTGTGATCCGCTTGAATAAGAATGATCTGATGAACTCGGTCGGTCGAACTTAAAGTGTGACCCGGACGATCGTCGCCCCCTGATCGAAGGAAAGGTAAAACTCGTTATCGTCGGGGGAAAAGACATGGCTCTCCCCTTCTGCAAGATCGATATGCTCGTTCCCCACCTGGAGCGTCGCACTCCGGTGCAACACCAAAGTCCGCGCATCGTTGTCATACGTTCCCCATTGAGAGGGATCAACGGTGGTATTCGGGGACCGGACCGCAAACGAATGATCTATCGTCTTTCCACGTTCGTTGAGAATGACCATCGAATAGACCCCTTCGGTGAGAGTGTTGCCCTTTCCCATCGAAAGCGGTCCGACAGCAAAACGCCCATCTTCATCCCGCTTCGCCGATACGACCCATCGGGAAGTCTTATCGGGGGTGGAAACTTGGACCTCTAAAACCGAATCATCGCTTGTCACTTCAAAACTCAACGTCAGGATGGAGGCGCTCGCTCCTTCGGGAAGAAAGTACAGCGCCGAGAGTGATGATTCGACATTCAGAACATCAAACTCTTCCCTCGTGCATCCGCTGACACTGACGACGATGAAGAAGATCAGAAAAAGACGGAGCAGGTTATGAAATACGCGCTTGCTGAGATAAGAATGATCTGACCGGGTTTGCATACATGTTAAGGGCAAAGTCTCGAACCTCCTCTCGACGGAATCTAAAGCGGCGCAAGAATGCTTCATCATTAAAATCAGTGTATCTGTCAGCAAATATCGTGGTATTGTTCACATAGTCATACGCAAAATAATTGGTCGGCCAAAGCTTGTAGTTGAGTTGAATCTGCCGATCGATCTCATTGGCGACTTCTTCGGGCGTATCATACCGCCTGTCGGTCAGTGGCGTGCCGAAACTGATATGAATTCGACCTTTAAAACCCTTCAACCCTTTACTCATCGAAATGACATCTTCATACGGGCGCTTATCGCTTTGGCTGCGGAGCTGCTCCGCGGCTTTATTCACATCCAAAGGATCATACTCATAGCTGACCGCCACCGGGACGATATGCGATCGCTTGATCACCTCACTGAAGCCTATGCCTTTCATTTTCTGGGATAGATGGAGCATCTTGATGATCGCGGGATTTGTCGTGTCGATTCCGTCTTTGCTGCGCCCGCTTTTTTGAGCGACCCAGATCGATTGATTTCTTTCGCTGATCGACTCGACGAAATATGCGGAAAGCCGCAGGGATTCAAGATATTTTTCTTTCAGCGGAAGGGTGCGCTTGACGACGACTCCCCCGTTTAGCTTGAAAAGATCGGTAACGAATTGATTCGTCAGCAGGTTGTCGCCGATCGCCATTTCCATCAGCATCTGATCCGCTTGGGCGAGAGCCAGATCGATCAAGGCGCAATCGAGGATGATGTCGCGATGGTTGGAGATGTACAGGTATGCCCGATCGTTCTTCAGATTCTCCGCTCCACTGTGGGTAAACGCAGTTACTGATTTTTCTACGATCTTCGGAAGGAAGAATCCTGCGGTGATTGTGCGTTGAAACTCCTCGTACGTGGTGATGTGATCAAGAAGGGAGACGATATGTTTTACCGACTCTTCGAGGGCAAGGCGTTCATCATTCGTCCGTGGCGGATCAAGCATTCCGAGAAATTGGCCAATTGCCTTTTCATGAGCTTTGACCCTCGCTACCGCATCCAACACATCCTGACCGCGGTAGGGGGCAATATCACGATAGGAATTGATATCCATCATTTACATCCTTTGGGCCTCGAGCATTGTTTTAAGGTATTGGACTCGAGTCCATTGAGAACCGTCCGATTTATACTTCTTGGCAAGCTTCCCTCGGAACGCTTCTATATCTTCAAATTCATGCCTCTTCATCCAGTCTTCAAGGTCTCTGAGCATCTTCTGAGCACTGCCTGCTCCCTTTTTCAAGAGGACTGAACACAGCTGGACGGCTTTCGCACCTGCAAGAAGAAGTTTGATGGCACTGTCGGCGCTATGGATTCCGGTCGCGCCGATGAGGTCATACCGAACCTCTTCGCTCATCAGGCCGACCCACCTGAGGGCAAGAGCATACTCGTCTTTGCCGCTGATCATTTGCGCTTGAGTCATCTTCATCCGCTCAATATCGATATCGGGGCTGTAGAAACGGTTGAAAAGGACAACCCCGTCCACTTCCTCTTCATCGAACCGGCGAAGCAGGTTCGCCAAGGAAGAATATGCACTTCCAATCTTCAAACTGAGCGGGACGTCGATCGCCTTTCGAGCGGAACGGACCAATTGAAGAAACTCTTTCTCCATTTCCCTGCCCTCTTTTTCAGGATCGGCGCCGATTACGTAGTAGTTCAATTCAACCGCATCAGCTCCGAGATTGATGAAGCGCTTGGCATACTCCAGCCATGTTCCGTCCCGATAGCAGTTGATTGAAGCGATGACCGGAATGGAGAGACTCTTCTTCGCCCCTTCAAGCAACGCCAGGTATGCATCAATTTGTCGTTCCATCGAAATCGCTTTTATAAACTCATATCCGTCAGTATGTCCAAGATATCCTTCAGCGTCTTTCAGGGCGGCAAGGCCGTCAAGCTCGATCTGCTCTTCAAAAATGGATTTCAGTACGACTGCACCAAGACCGGCATCTTCTAGTTGTTTCAAGGAATCCAAGGATGCGGTCAATGGACTTGAAGCCGCCACGAGGGGGTTCCTAATCGGTAAACCTAGGTAGCTACTGGACAAATCTGCCATCGGGTATCTTCTCCTTACATCGAAAGGTATTCATCAAACCAAGACGGGGCAAGTATACCATACCTGCCCCGTTTCCTCTACCCGGATTCGCTCAGAGGACGTAGGGAATCCGGTAGTTTTCCGATTGATAGACGACAAATGTCTCCACTTCAAGGACCTCGCTCATCTTCGAAAGCTCCTCCTTGAAGAAATCGAGCAGGCTCAGATCCTCTTCTTCGCTGAGCACCAGCTGTACGAGGAGATCGTAGCGGCCCGTTACCACAACGGAAGAGATGACTCCGCGCAAGGTGCAGAACTCCCTGGCTTTCCGTTCCAGATCGAGAGTCGATAATTTCACTCCCATGAATACGACTTGGAGACCGGGAATCATCTCGGCACGGATAAGGCCGGAGATTTGAAGGACTTCTTCATCTATCAGTTTGTTGACACGCGAACGGACGGTGTTCTCGGTGACATTCAATTCATCGGCGATTGCGCTGAAGGGCTTTCGCCCATCAATGAGCTGGCGAAGAATCGCTTTGTTCGTCTCATCCATTTTTATTTTCATAAGCTTATCCATGACGCGTTTCGAACTCGCGCATAAATTGAGCGAGCGCTTCAACGGCGGCAGGCTCGAGCGAATTGTAAAGACTTGCTCTCAGTCCTCCCACCGAACGATGTCCCTTGAGGCCAAGCATCCCCGCTTTCTTCGATTCCTTGATGAACAGCTCCTCCAGCTCCTCGCTGGGAAGTCGGAACACCACGTTCATCGATGAACGATGCTGCGTGTCGACGGGACTGCGATAGAAGGGGGTCGAGTCGATCACATCGTAGATGAGCCGGCTCTTTTCTTCAGCTCGTCTGGCCATTCCCTCGATTCCTCCATGACTCTCGATCCACTTGAGAACAAGGTTCACGACCCAGATTGCAAAGACCGGCGGGGTGTTCGCGAGCCCCTTGTTCTTCCCATGAGCTTTATAATCGAGATAGGAAGGGAGATTGGGATTCTGCTTTTCCAGAAGTTCTTTCCTGTAGAGCACAAAGGCGGCCCCTGCCGGACCCAGATTCTTTTGAACTCCGCCGAAGATCATCCCGAACCGATTGACATCGATTGGCCGGCTGAAGATATCGCTTGACATATCCGCGATCAGCGGAACCGAATCGGTTTTAGGAAACTCTTTATACTGGATTCCGCCGATCGTCTCATTGGAGCAAAGATAGAGATAGCTCAGGCCGGGATCGACGACAAGCGCTTCCATGTTCGGAAGGGTCGTGTAATTGCTCTCTTTTCCATCCCAGACAATTTCGATATTTCCGAGCTTCTTTGCATCCATGAGCGCTTTTTCCGACCATGAACCGCTGTTGATATACCCCGCTTTTCCATCCTGTGGAAGGAAGTTTATCGGCACCATCGCGAATTGCAGGGTGGCTCCGCCTCCGAGGAAGTAGAACTCGTGCTCATCGCCCGCACCGATGAGGCGTTTGAAGATTGCAAGCGTTTCATCGTACATCTCTTCAAACATCCCGCCGCGGTGGCTGGTTTCGATCATCGACAGTCCGTTTCCTTTATAATCGACCAGCTCCTCTTGGACTTGTTTCAGCACCCCAAGCGGCAGCACGCTCGGGCCGGCATAAAAATTCTTCTTCCGCTCCATCAGACGATTCCTCCCTCAATCAACTCTTTGATGATATCGAATGTTTCTTGTCCGATTCGTCCAAGATTCTCCACGCTGTTCGCCCCGACATGAGGGGTGAACGTAACACGATCGCAACCAAGAAGGGGATAATCGCTTTGTGGCGGATCTGTCGGGTATACATCAGCGCAGTACCACGATACCGAACCTCCACTCAAGGCTTTGACCATATATCCGGCATCCACACAAAGAGCTCGCCCGGTATTGATGATCACCGGCTTCTTCTTGCAGTGGCTCAACAGATCCTCGTTGACAAGATTCATCGTTTCGTTTGTCAGCGGGAGATGCAGGGAAATATAATCGGCGTTCTCAACCGCAACCTCGGCGCTTGAAAGCATCTTTGCGAATTGATGGGTGGTGACATACTTGTCGTACGCAACCACGTTCATTCCGAATGCATGAGCTCGCTCGGCGACTTTACAGGCGATATTCCCCATACCGAGCAAGCAGAGGGTTTTTCCGTACAGCTCGGTGCGTTTGAGGTTCTTCAGCCAATTGCCCTCTTTCATCCCTTTGCTGTATTCTAAGAGGTTGTTGGGAACGCTGATCATCAGCGCCATCGTCAGCTCGGCCACGGCTATCGAAGACGAGGTTGGAGTATTTCGAACCACAATACCTTTGCTGAGAGCATATTCGGTGTCGATATTATCCACACCGACTCCACCGCGGATGATCACCTTGAGATTTGGCGCGTTGTCCATGTACTCTTTGGTGCATCTCGTTTTCGAGCGGATGAGGAGAACATTCGCCTCGGAAAGACGGCCATGATCGGTCGTGACTTCCCCAAAGACGGAAAGTCTGCCGGGCAGGGAAGCATCGAAGGCGTCAGCGATAAGTATCAGCATACGAAACACTCCTTACGGAAAATTTCCAGCACGGGCCGGATATTGGAAGCCATTCTAGCTTATTTTCGGAGTTTGTTCCAAGCCTTTAAAGAATTATTTATCATTTTTATCTCATAATTACATAAAATATTGCTGTATGCCTAAATATTTGAGGTATATAATGAAAAAACCGGCAACTTTTAAGTTGCCGGTGGTAAAACCAACTCGTTGTTAGTACCCTTTGGAGCTGTACTGCTTCCGGGCTTTTTTCATTTGCTTGCGAGCAAGTGCTTTCTTTTTCCTGTTCAGGAGGGTGGAGGGCTTTTCGAAGTATTCGCGGCGTTTGTATTCGCGGATAATCCCCTCTTTCTCGACCATGCGCTTAAATCGCTTGATTGATTTTTCGAGCGGCTCGTTTTCGTCTACTCGGACGTATGCCATGCTGAAGTATCACCACCTTTCCCGATTACTGGGTTCGTCTTGTAATTGAAGATTGCAATAAATGAGCCATTCGTGTCAAGGAGGGCGGGAACTGTTGGATCAGCGGTTCTCTGAATGAAACCTCACCACCATGTGAACTACCGCTTCTTTGCTGCTTTGATTGGAGATCGAATGCTCGATATCGGCATGGTACATCAGGAAATCTCCCGTTTTGAGGTGGGCGGAGTTCTCCCCTGCTCGGACATCGACCGAGCCTTTGACGACCGTCAGATATTCTTGGCTTCCTTCGATATGGGGTTCGCTTTGGAGCGTCGAGTCGGGGTCGAAAGTGAGAAGATACATCTCCAGTTCCTCGACGGAAGAAAGGGGGCTGAGGATCTTGATCGTGATTCCGTCTTTTCGCTTCTCGAGCTTTGAACCGTCATCGGAAGCGGGATTGAGGGAAAATACCCTGGTCGGCTCGTCAACTCCTTCCAAGAGATCATTCAATTCAACGTTCAGCCCTTTTGCGATCTTCCAAACCGTAGCTACGGTGGGATTCACCTTGTCGCTTTCAATCTGGCTGAGCATCGCTTTGGAGACGCCGCTTCGCTCACTGAGCACATTGAGGGTGAGCTTGCGAGCCGTTCGGATTCGCTGAATATTCTTGCCGATCATCGGAGGGGTTTGCATTGATGACTCCTTATAAAGTTTGACATACTAAACCTTGTTCAATATACTAAACTCATCAATGATTGTAAAACCACGCTCCGCTCTTGTCAAGAAACAAGCAGAAGGGAGGATAGATGAAGCGCATATTGATCATAGGTGCACTCGGTCAGCTCGGCAGTGAAATCGCTCTTGAATGCCGCCGGCGCTATGGTACCGGCAACGTTGTCTTATCTGATATCCGCAGTGATGTGAATCGCGCCCTCATCGAAGAGGGGCCGTTTCATGTATTAGATGCCCGCGACGGTAAACGAATCGATGAGATCGTACGCACTCATAGGATCGATACGATCTACCATTTGGCCGCCCTTCTCTCCGCCCGCGCCGAGCAGGATCCTCTGGAAGCGTGGAATCTCAATATCAACGGCCTCATCACTGTCTTGGAGGTCGCCCGGGAGAGGTCGTGCGCCGTCTTTGTTCCCTCTTCGATCGGCGCGTTCGGACCGACAACCCCAAAGAAATTCACCCCGCAGGACACGATTCAAAGGCCTACCTCGATCTATGGAGTTACCAAGGTGACCGGAGAATTGCTCTGTGATTATTACCACCACCGCTGGGATGTCGATACCAGAGGGATTCGCTTCCCCGGCATCATCAGCAGCCTGACGCCTCCAGGTGGCGGAACTACCGATTATGCGGTGGAGATCTACTACGAAGCGATCCGGAATCAGCACTATACGTGCTTTCTCCGCGGCGATACCTACCTTGACATGATTTACATGCCTGATGCGGTCGAGGCGGCGATTCAGATCATGGAAGCGGATCCAGGCAGACTTCGACATAGGAATGCTTTCAATATCGCCGCGATGAGCTTCTGTCCGGAAGAGCAGGCGGCGTATATCCGCACCCATATTCCAAACTTCACGATCAGCTACGCGATCGATCCGGTTCGCCAGGCGATTGCGGATTCCTGGCCCGATTACATGGAAGATTACGCGGCCCGGGTTGAATGGGATTTCCAACCTCACTACACCCTCGCCTCGATGACTGAAGATATGATCAGGAAGATCGGCGAACGGGAGGGAGCATGAACCACCAACTGGAACGTGAATTGAACGAGTTCTTCACTTCATTGAAGGAAGACGGGCTCTACAAAGAAGAGCGGATCATCGAAGGTGCTCAGGGCAGGGAGATCTCTGTCGGCGGCAAAGCGGTCCTGAACTTCTGCGCCAACAACTACCTCGGCCTCAGCGATGATCGCAGGGTCATCGAAGCCGCGCAGGATACGATGAAGCTCTTCGGCTTCGGTCTTTCTTCCGTCCGGTTCATCTGCGGAACGCAAACCCTCCATAAGCAGCTTGAACAGGCGATTTCAACGTATCTTCGAACCGAGGACACGATTCTCTTCTCTTCATGCTACGATGCGAACGCAGCGTTGTTTGAACCGCTTTTAGGTGCAGAAGACGCAGTCATAAGCGATGAGCTGAACCATGCCTCGATCATCGACGGAATCCGGCTTTCAAAAGCCCAGCGCTTCCGCTACAGACACAGCGATATGAACGAACTTGAGAAGGCTCTCGAAGCGAGCGCTTCCGCTCGTCGTCGTCTTATCGTTACCGACGGGGTCTTTTCAATGGATGGCGATGTCGCCAAGCTCAGGGAGATCTGCGCTTTGGCGCAAAGCCATGATGCTCTTGTCGCCGTTGATGACAGCCACGCTACCGGATACCTGGGAGAAACCGGTCGGGGAAGCGTGGAACTATGCGGAGTGGAAGGACAGGTCGATCTGATCACCACGACGTTCGGCAAAGCGTGCGGGGGCGCCAGCGGCGGATGCATCAGCGGACGGAAACTTCTTATCGACCTCTATCGCCAACGAGCCCGCCCCTATCTGTTCTCCAACACCCTTGCTCCGGCGATTTGCGGCGGAACACTTCAGGTGCTCTCCATCCTCAAGGAAGATCACTCTTTGCGCAAGCGAACCCTGGCAAACGCCGATCACTTCAGGAACTTGTTGAAAACAGCGGGGTTCGATCTGATCGACGCGACGACCGCGATCGTTGCGGTGATGGTGTATGAAGAGGCGAAAGCCGTCGAATTCGCCGAGAAGCTGCTGGATGAAGGAATCTATGTGATTGGATTCTCCTACCCGGTTGTTCCCAGAGGAAAAGCGCGCATTCGTGTTCAACTGTCGGCGGCCCATACGAAAAAAGATATCGAACGCGCTGCCGGCGCTTTCATCTCGGTGGGAAGAACGATGGGTATCATTATATAGCTTCACTTACCGCTTTGCCGGTTTCACATCCATGATGTTGAGCTGCAGCGTTTCATTTCCCTTGAAGTAGTTCCGGGCGAGTCGAAACAGGACATCGATCGCACTGCCCCGGTCAAAAACCTTTCCGACCAATGAAGCGGCGTTCCAATATACCGCCGGCCATCGGTATTGCCCGTATCCCAAGGTCAGTTTCAGGTGTCGATCCCCTCCCTGGTTGTTGTTCAGGTAGCTGATCTCTTCGACGATCGCCCCTTGGATTTCAAAGACCAGGGGACGGTTTCCCTCCCCGTACGGCTCAAAAAATTCTACCAATCGGATTAAATCGGGACGCATCTCCTCTTCGCTGATCGTTGCATCAATATAATACTCTTTTACCTGTTCCTCGGGACAATCTATCGTATCGACGTAGGCGTAGACAGCGCTCATCAGCTCTTCAAGCCTGTTGGATTCCATCGTGAACCCTGAGGCGTTGGCATGTCCTCCATAGTAAAGAAAAAAGGAACCTTGCTGATTGAAATACTCCAGGAAATCCCGAGTATGAATCGTCGAGTCATTGGCGCGCATCGAACCTTTGATCCATCCTCCATGGCCTGAAGAAAGCACGAGAGCGGGGACGTTGAAGGCTTTCACCAAGCGCGAAGCGAGTGAACTGGCAACTCCCCTCTCAATCTGTTCATCCTGGATGACGACCATCTTGGAGCCGGTCTGCTCGAAACTTTCTTGAGCCTTGCTTTGGACCACGCTCCAAATCTCATCACTGAGGCGCTTGCGCTCGGTATTCATCCTCAACACCTCGGCCGTCAGCCGTTCAACCTCGCTCGGGTCGGTACTGAGAAGCATCTCGAGGGCGACCGTCGGAATTCCCAAACGCCCGGTGGAATTGATTGGGGGAGCGATCCTCCAGGAGATATCCGTTGATGAGATTCGTCTGTTCAACAGCCCCACGGAAGCAAGAAAAGGAACCAGGCTCGGCCTGGGAGCGGTAGACAGAATGTGCAACCCGCGTCTTACCATCAAGAGGTTTTCATTTTTGAGCTCCATCAGATCCGCAACCGTTCCGATAGCGACCAGATCCAAGAGCCCCTCATACTCCTTGTCCAACGCAGGGTGCTTTTTCATCACATAGGCGACAAACAGGGAGTACAGCACATTAAGCTCATCTCTTCCTCCCTCGGCGTAGCGAGCGGCCCTGCTGAGCTGGGTCAACGCGAAGAGACCTCGATTTTTTACCGATGGAAGGACATTCTCCATCTCTTTCCGCATATCAAGCAGATGAATATCAACGCTTTTGCCGAACGCCTTGCTCAGCTGAGCGTGTTCAACGGCTGCGTCCAAAACAAGAATCGGCAGGTTGCAGGAAAGAAACGCAAGGGCTTTGCTCCGCTTTGCGGTCAACACTCCGGGATTGACCTCTTCAATGATTCGCTCGGTGATCAGCAAGTTGTTCACCTTCATCGCCTGAATGATGACCGTGTCATTGCCCGGTTGGGCGTGAAGAAGAATGAGCTCTTGGCGATACAGCTCCGTTTGGGCAAACCTCAGCGCCCAAATCGTTTTGGCGACGACCGCGACACCGGCCAAGTGGGTAAAGGGATACTCCGATCCGCTCATCTTCGGATTGATGATTGCCAGAGCCGGAGGAAGCTCCTCTCCTTCGATGTGGTGATCGAGGATGATGACATCGATACCGTGGGAGTTTGCCAAGGTTGTCTCTTCAATATTGCTGATTCCGCAATCCGCCGTGATGAGGAGCGTAACACCATCGGCTGCCGCTTCTTCGACTCCGCTTTGAAGCAGTCCATACGGCTCATCCCCTTTGGGCAACGAATAGGAAACATCAACATTCATTCTTCTGAGCTCTTCAACAAGCAGGGCGGTCGATGTGATTCCGTCGACATCCCGATCGCCGAAGATTCTCACTTTCTCCTGTTCCTGGACCGCATCGAGAATTCGATCTGCCACATCCTCCATCTCGTCAAACAGAAAGGGGTTGTGCAGATATGAGAGCTCTTGTTCCAAAAAGTACTTTACATCATCCGCTTTGGTGATTCCGCGCCGACTTAAGACCGTTGCCTGAAGGGTAGTAAACCGGTATTCCTCCAGCAAGCGCTTTATGGATTCACTCTCGACAGGCTCTTTCACCCAAACTGTGTCATTCATCGTCATTTCCTTATAAAAGACCGCTTTGCAACGTCTTGAGCGGCATCTGTGCCAAGAGTCGAGCGTATGAAAGCGCATACCCTTTGATTCTGGCGGTTGCAGCCCCGCTGAGAGGAACGTTGAGGCTCTCCAGGTAATCGAGAGTGGAAGTCAGCTTCACGTAGCGGCGAGCTCCGGGCGGTAAAAAAAGATCGGTGCTTCCGCACTCCGAGCAACAGGGGCTGAGCAGGTCGGCAGCAAAACCAAGCATTTCATCATCCCGATATCGCCTTGAGCATACCGGGCACGTCTCATAGTCGGTATGCACTCCGAGTATCTGAGCGAAGCGAAGAACGAATTGAATCAGCACCCTGTCAGCAACACCGCTCTTCAACAACGTCAGGCCTTGACCCAGCAGTTCATACTCCAACGCACTTTCACCACCGTGGGTCTTCATAATCAGTTCCGCCATGAAAAGTCCCCGATAGGTAAGCGTGATATCGGAGCGCAGATGTTCGTTGCTCTCAATGACCGCCACATCTTTGAGGGTGTAGTGATCCCGAACGGGGTTGTAGTAAAGATAGACGGTCGCGTTGGTAAAAACGTTCGCTTTTGGGGCACGCATCGATTTGGCCGATCCATAGCTGATCGCTTCGATCAATCCAAAATCAACGGTCAACAACGTCAATCTCCGGTTCATTTGGCTTTGTTTTCGGCTATGCAACACGATTGCACGGGAGGTAACATTGCGCTCCATATCATCAGGGTAAAGAGCGGGAAAGAAAAAATCAACCAGTTGGAAGATGAGCACTCATCTGATATACTGCGAATCATGAAACGATCGGTTGGCGTAACGATGCTCCTCTTGTTTTCTTTCGGGCTTTTTTCTCTTTCAGTCGTTCCATTGGAGATCGAGCAGCCCTATGACAGCATGGAGTCGCTTTACTACGTGGACTTTAATCCATCGCTTGCCCAAAACCAAGAGGAATGGGTCGCCAAGACCCGCGTCCAACTCTTGACGGTAGGCCCCGGGAAGGATCTGTATGCGTGGTTTGGGCACACCGCTCTGATCGTAACCCAAAGCAATGGTCGGCAGATCATGTATGACTGGGGAATTTTTGATGACACCGAGGAAGGGTTTTATCCGAACTTCGCCTTCGGAAAGATGTATTATCGGGTGAGTGTCAGTGATGCTCTTTGGCGGGTTGAGGATTCGATCGCCGAAGGAAGAGATGTTCAGATCGTCGATCTGAATCTCGATCCAAACGCTCAATTCGCCCTGATTGATTTTCTATACAATGAAATCGGACCTGCCGGGCGAACATATCTGTACCATTTCTACGATGACAACTGTGCGACCCGGATCCGCGATATCTTGGACAAGGCGACCGGCGGGCAATTCAAGGCATGGGCTCAAAGCCGGAAAGGCACATCCCTGCGGAATGCAGCGCTTCCTTACATGGGGCATTCTCCCCTTCTCGGACTCGGACTGAACCTCCTGCAAAGCTGGCGAATCGACAAACCGACGACGTTGTGGGATGAGATGTATCTACCGGAGACGCTCCATCAAGCGGTTCTCGATTTCACGTTCGCAGACGGTCAGCGCTTCGGTCTCAACAACACAATTCTCAATGAAGGATCGCTCGTTTCTCCGAAACACGACTTCCTTGCAATGGACGCGCTGTTTTTCATCGGATTGATCACGGCGATGCTCCTGATCATCCTCAGCTTGTACCTCCCCCGCTTCACCTCATTGCTGTATGGGACGATCTTCATCGTTCTCGCTCTTCTGGGCACCCTGCTCCTCGTGCTGATGATTGGAACCAATATGAATGTTGCCTATTGGAACCTGAATATCCTGTTTGTCAATCCGCTTCTTTTCCAGGTCGCCTTCCGCCCAAAAAAACAGGGTAAAGTCCTTCGCTTCGGTCTTGGGGCCATGATCGTCCTGCTCGGTCTGGAGCTTTTGAAAGCACCATTCCATCAGGATTCAACCCTTCTCATCGCTCTTCTGCTCCCGATCTATCTTTCACGGGCGACCTTTCAAGGCAGAGCCGAAATCAAACAGTAACAGATCTTCAAGATTATGACGTTTTGCGACCAGGAGCGCGGGAAACCCGCCTTTTTGGGCATTGAAATACATGGCTCGTTGCTGATATTGAGCCGAAATATCGGCCAATTCAAGCTCCAGCAGATACATCTGGTCAAAATACGGAGACCAGTCACGGTAGGATTCATGTTCAACCGCCTTTCGTTGAAGAAGTGAAAGCTCATCGTCGAGCGCTCTGTAAAGAGCGCTCACTTCATCGACGGGAGCGTTCGGATTCCACTGAAGGATAGCTTCTTCCAAATCGCCGGTATCCACTTGGCCATCGATTATCCGAACGAGCGCCTTGGCATAGGCGAGGCGCTGTTCGATCAGTGAATAACACGCTTCTCTAACGGTTTCCGCCGCCCTCAGATATCTGTGAAGACGTCGGACATTGTTTTGATCGGTGATGACGACGGCCATCGTCAAGAGAATGAGAATGACGACCATCGAGACGATGAATGACCGCAGATTGGGAAAGTATCTTCTAACCATTGACGATCTTCGTCCCCTTGTCCCGATAGAGAGCTCCATGGATGTGGGCGGGGTCGGTAATCAAGCCGGTATTCTTCGTAACTTCGACAAAATCTACGATCGCTTCCACTTTCGGGAGCATCGATCCGGGGGCGAAATGTCCTTCTTCGATATATTGTTTAGCTTCGGTGGTGGTAATCACATCCAAGCTCTTTTGGGTGGGTTTGCCCCAATTGAGGAACACCTTTTCCACCGCCGTCGAGATGACGAACAGGTCCGCATTCAACTCTTTGGCCAAAAGGGCTGCGGCAAGATCTTTGTCGATGACCGCTTCTTTCCCTCGAAGAAGCCCAGCTTCATCCTTGATGACCGGAATTCCGCCGCCACCGGCTGCGATGACGATCGAGCCGTTTTCCAGAAGCGAGCGGATCGAATCGAGCTCAACGATCCGTTTGGGCTTCGGCGAAGGGACTACCCGGCGATAGCCGCGCCCGGCATCTTCGACCACGTTCCACCCATCCTTGGTTTTTCGCTCTTCCGCTTCCTCTCTGGTCAGGAAGGATCCTATCGGTTTGGTGGGATTCTTGAAGGAAGGATCATTGTTATCGACCTCGACTTGCGTCACCACCGTTGCGACCGGTCGGGTCACTCCGAGCTTTGCAAGCTCATTGTGCAGAGCCATTTGAAGCTGATAGCCGATTGCTCCCTGCGTGTCGGCGACACAGCTGTCAAGCGGCACCTGGTGCAGGACGTCTTTGGCGATATCGCTCCGAAGAAGCACGTATCCGACCTGAGGACCGTTGCCGTGAGCGATGAGCACCCGATGTCCCGCTTGAATCAAACGGGCGATGTGGCTGGCTGTTTTGCGGGCGGCTTCATATTGGCTTTCGACCGTAACATGCTTGGGATCCTCGATCAGCGAGTTGCCCCCGATAGCGATGACAATGAGTTTGCTTTCCATGATTGTTTCCTTATTTGCAGGTATTCTATCACAAGTTGCCACCCTGTGGGAAAGCGTATTTGACCATAAACCCAACTTTCTATAAACTCAACACAAGCGAGGAATGATATGGAAACGTGGACAAAGAAGGACCTATTCTTGTTTTCCCTGTATATCCTGGGGATGGTGCTCGTAAATACGGTCGGCGGCAAGATCATCAGCCTTTTCGGTGTTCGGGTTTCCGTCGGGATATTCTTCATGCCGGTGCTGTTTCTCATCACCGATATCGTCGGGGATGTGCGCGGGCGTGAACAAGCGAACCACTTCGTCCGCTTCAGCACGATCATGCTTGCGATCATGCTCGCCGTCACTGCGATCTTCGTAAGGGTGAAACCCCACCCTACGTGGGATCTGCAGGAACCGTATCGACAGATTTTCGGGATGAGCATGCGGATGAGCATGGCGAGCCTGATCAGCTTCGCGATCAGTCAGTATATCGATGTTGCGATTTTTATCGGCCTCAAACACCTGACAAAGGGAAAGATGCTTTGGCTGAGAAACAACGTCGGGACGATAACCAGCCAGTTCATCGATACGGTGATCTTCATGTTCATCGCCTTTTACAAGCTTACTCCCACGTACACGGTGGGCTATCTCTTTTCCCTCATCATGCCCTACTGGCTCTTCAAGGTGGTTTTCGCCCTCCTCGATACCCCGTTCTGCTACCTTGGAGTGAAGTGGCTTTCCAAGGAATAGAAGAGCCTTCCCTTTAGGAGAAAGTTTGAGTACCTTTGATGCAGGCGGGCAATCGGGTTCGCCATTTCATCATATGGAGGCGCTATGAGCGAACAGGAACTGATGCCAATCGAGCAACTGCTTCCCAACAATCTGTTTATTCTGCCGGTAAGCGGGAATCCCGTGTTTCCCGGCTTGTTCACGCCGTTGATGATTACCGATAAAAGTGATGTCGAAATCGTCAACCAAGCGGTGAAGCATGGTGGATTCCTAGGATTGCTGCTGGTCAAAGAGGAGGTGGAGACGGAAACAGTCGGATCAGAACATCTCTATACGGTGGGAACGGTAGCAAAGATCGTCAAGAAGATAAAACTCCCCGATGGGGGAATGAGTATATTCATCTCAACGCTGAAACGGTTTGAGATCAAGCAGTTCTATCCCGGCGGCAAATACATCATCGCCGAAGTCAACTATCTTGAAGACATTGAAGATGACCGCGAAGAGCTCAGGGCGTGGACCCGCCTGTTGCTCAATGAGATGAAGAGCTTGACTAAAAACAACCAGCTGATCAGCGAAGAGATGCGGTTGAACATGGTCAATATCGATCATCCGGGAAAGCTGGCTGATTTCATCGCATCGATTCTCAATGTCGATCGCACCGACCAGCAGGATATTCTTGAAACGCTCGTGGTGCGCAATCGCATTGAAAAAGTGTTGGTCTTCATTAAAAACGAACAGAATATCGCCCAGGTCCAGGCGAAGATCCAGGCTCGGGTAAAC
>ENA-UPXM01001061-UPXM01001061.1-activated-sludge-metagenome-genome-assembly--contig:-NODE-1061-length-37343-cov-8.117115_pt1 | contig 37343 bp, 31 predicted proteins | sample MGYA00238178_ERZ772708 | MGnify/ENA primary metagenome ERZ772708 (study PRJEB29002, sample SAMN05720212) | activated sludge metagenome | isolation source: anaerobic digester from wastewater... | reverse complement strand
CGCGGAATATCTTCCCAGGCTTGCATTTCCCAGTCACCAAAATGCAGCTCTTTTAAACGATGATCGTGCCGAATATCATCGGCTGTAAAACCAAGACGGGGGTCTTGGCACAACGCCTGCGCAAGTTGCTGGCAGCGCCGCAGTGGGCTAGTGTAGATAGCATCAAACTGCGTATTTCCTAATTTTTGCTGCAAGGCTAATCGTTCATTGTCAAAATTTGCAGAAACGGCAACATCGCTCTGCCCATAACAAATATGCGGTGCTATATCCAAACTAGTGTGACGCACTAAGGTGAGCCTCATACAAATCGAACCAATAACGTTGCGCTTGCAAGTAAGCCAATATAAAAGCTGACTTCAGTTAGCTGCTGCATTGCGCCAAGGCAATCGCCTGTATAACCGCCTATACGGCGTTTAATTTTTAGGCTGAACCAAACCCAGACGAAAAACACTGGCAAAAGCGCTACTAGACCTGCTGTGCCTATTAATAACAAAGGTAACAATCCAAAAAAAGTAGCGATTACCAATTCAAGCCTTGATAATTGCGTGGCAAGCGGCTTAGATTTACCTTCGGCCTTTACATAACGTTGCGTGGCCATCACCAAGACTGCGCACCATCGACTCAATGCATGAGCAGCAATTAACGCGATTGGAATCTGCAACACATTTAAACTACTTAATACCTGATATTTAGCCAGCAGTACCAGCACCAATCCGATTACACCGTAACTTCCAATACGCGAATCCACCATAATAGCGAGTACTTGCTCACACTCCCATCCACCTCCTAAGCCATCTATAGCATCTGCCAAGCCATCTTCATGAAAAGCGCCGGTAAGCAAAACAGAAGTAGCCATACTTAAAATGATGGCTGTTTCAAGTGGTAACGCCAGCTGAAAAATCCAAAAGGCCAATGCGGCAATTGCACCAACAAAGATGCCCACCAATGGGAAAAATCGCGTCGCGCGATTTAAATCTGAGGCCTCAAACTTTTCAAATCTGACCGGCACGCGAGTAAAAAACATCACCGCTGTAAGAAAATATCGCCATTGATTTTGCAATTGGCGCATCATATTTTTTCAGACACTTTGGCTGATTCAAACGAAGCCATCTGATTTAAAAAATTCACCGAGGCGTTGACTAGTGGGTAGGCAAGCGCCGCACCAGTGCCTTCGCCTAATCTTAAATCTATATTCAGCAAAGGCTTAACCTTTAAAAAAGCGAGCATTTTTTGATGCCCAGCTTCATCGGAACAATGTGTAAAAACACAATAATGCAAAATATTAGGTTGTATTTTGACCGCAACTAGCAGTGCTGCGGTGGTAATAAACCCATCTATTAAAAGTGTACAGCCGCGCGCCGCCGCTTCTAGCATGGCACCCACCATCATAGCAATTTCAAAACCACCAAATGTCGCCAGTGTTTGCTCGGCAGCATCACTATTTAATGCGTGATACGCAACGGCCTGTGCCAAAATACGTGTTTTGTGATTTAAGCCTGCGTCATCCAGCCCTGTGCCACGTCCCACACAATCTTCTATTGGCAGGCCGCACAGCACGCTCATTAAACAACTCGCCGATGACGTATTACCAATGCCCATTTCACCAAACGCAAACACATTGCACCCTAAAGCCATTTCAGCATCAACGATTTGTGCGCCTTTTTTGATGGCTTCTCTACATTGCGAGATTGTCATTGCAGCATCAGTTAAAAAATTACGTGTGCCTAGTGCAATTTTAGCGTTAATTAAATGGGCGTTATCTGCAAATTGATGATTGACCCCAGCGTCAATAACGCGTAACTGGATGTTATTTTGGGCAGTAAATACGTTAATGGCCGCTCCGCCCTGCAAAAAATTAAGTACCATTTGTGCAGTGACGGCTTGTGGATATGGGCTGACGCCCGCTTCAACAATGCCGTGATCTCCTGCAAATACCAGCATCGTTGGGTACGTTAGTTTTGGTTCAAGTGTTTGTTGAATAAGCCCAATTTGCAGCGCGACCGCCTCCAACATGCCCAAAGCCCCAAGTGGCTTAGTTTTATGATTGATTTTGTCAACAAGCGCACTTTTGATAGCCTGGCTAGGCATAGCGATAGAGAAATTCATAGCCGAATTTTACATGAGCATCACAACAAATTCATTACCTCCCGCCTAAATATGTTCTCCACCACGTGAATGGAAGCCAGTGTAAGTGTGGTCAGTGATTAGTTCGCATAATTCAGCAATTATCTTTGGAAGTTTTTTGGAAGTTTGCTATAATTCGCGCCTTGCAAACATTTACCGACGTTTGCATGATGGCCGGGTAGCTCAGTCGGTAGAGCAGCGGATTGAAAATCCGCGTGTCGGCAGTTCGATTCTGCCCCCGGCCACCAGTATTTTTAAGAGTTCTCTTAACCTGCAAATACTTCTTTATCTTACTTTCTGACACTTTTTAGTGCAGCCTATCCGCATAATTGCTATTATTTCACTTAGTTAAAATTGATTGTTCAAATGAGCGTTTACCACGAAATTGAAGCAAAAGACTTATTCAACCTGATGGCTGAACAGCCGTTGTTATTGGTGGATGTGCGCAATGATGATGAAGTTGCACGCGGAATTATTCCTGGTGCAATTCATGTGCCGTTAGCCATGTTGCCCGTGCAATATGAGCCTTTAACCAAAGTTGAAACCGTTGTGTTTTATTGCCATAGTGGTGTACGGTCGGCGCACGCAGCCGCTTTTATTACCAGCAAAGGCTGTAAAAATGTTTACAACTTAGTCGGCGGCATTCTTGCTTGGGGCAGAGCGGGCTACCCACTTGTCAATCAGCATAGCGCGACACCAGCAGAAGGGAAAAACAAATAATGGAATTTGATAAACTTGTAGATGCAACAGGCTTGAATTGCCCGTTGCCGATTTTGCGCTGTAAAAAGGGCTTGAGCGAAATTAACGAAAATCAGATTTTAAAAGTGATTTCTACCGACGCAGGTTCTGTGAAAGACTTTAATGCCTTTTGTGTGCAAACTGGTCACGAGCTTTTACAATTTGACTCCGAAGGCGGCACATATACTTTTTATATTAAAAAGCGCGAAAATCAATAAAAATTTGGCGTTTTTAACGCCGAGCAAATTTCGATGCCCTGCAAGCCTTTATTTACAAGGCTTTCAGGGCAACCCAAAAGGGTTGTATCTAATTTAGCAAATATTTTCGCAATAAAAAAAGGCACTTATCGTGCCTTTTTTTATTTGGTTCTGTTGCTACTTCAACTTAGCGAATTGATTGTTAAGTTTATCTAAACTTGCGCTAAATTCTGCCACCCGCGCTTTTTCTTGCGCCACTACGGCAGCCGGTGCACGTGCGACAAAGCTTTCGTTATTTAACTTGCTATTGGCTTTGTTGATTTCATTCTCCAAACGGGCAATTTCTTTTCCTAAACGTTCTTTTTCTGCTGCAACGTCAATTTCAACTTTTAACATGAGTTTAAAGTCATTGACCAGCATCACAGGCGCGTCAGCTTCAGGCAACTCGGCCACAATCGCAACTTCTTCCAACTTAGCCAAAGCCTTCAAATAAGACCCATAGGCCGTTAATGTTTCAGCGTCACCCGCGGCAATTAACGGTACACGTGTGGCAGGTGAAATGCTCATTTCGCCACGTAAACGACGGCAAGTATCCACCATAAGCTTCAGTTGTGCGACCCATGCTTCTGAAGCTTCATCTAATTTATCCGTCTGCGATTTTGGGTAGGCTTGGAGCATGATGCTGGGCGCATTCACGCCCGTCATCGGCGCAATGGTTTGCCAAATCTCTTCGGTAATAAACGGCATGATGGGGTGCGCAAGACGTAAAATAGTCTCAAGCACACGCAACAATGTGCGGCGTGTTGCACGCTTTTCTGCATCACCACCATGTTGAATTTGCACTTTGGCGAGTTCTAAATACCAGTCGCAATATTCATCCCACACAAACTCGTAAATGGCTTTTGCGGCGAGGTCAAAGCGGTAGTCTTCGAATGCGCGTTCTACTTCTGCTTCTGTGCGTTGCAAAATGCTGACAATCCAGCGATCCGCTTGGCTAAATTTACGCCCGCCCTCACCACAACTGGCTGCATCAAAGCCGTTGTCTTGACCTTCTGTATTCATCAACACAAAGCGTGTGGCGTTCCACAATTTATTGCAGAAATTGCGGTAGCCGTCACAGCGCTGCAAATCAAATTTAATGTCGCGGCCAGGGCTAGCCAGCGCAGCAAAGGTAAAGCGCAATGCATCGGTGCCGTAAGCTGCAATGCCTTCAGGGAATTCTTTGCGGGTACGCTTTTCAATCTGCTCGGCTTGTTTTGGGTTCATCAAGCCTGTGGTGCGTTTTTTGATTAAATCGTCCAAGCCAATGCCGTCAATCAAATCAATCGGGTCAAGCACGTTGCCTTTTGATTTGCTCATTTTTTGGCCTTCAGCATCACGAATCAAGCCGTGCACATACACATGCTTGAACGGGATTTTGCCGGTGATGTGCGTGGTCATCATGACCATACGTGCCACCCAGAAGAAAATGATGTCAAAACCTGTGACCAATACGCTAGAAGGGAGGTATTGTTGCAGGGCTTGGTTTTGCGCGTCAATCGCTACATCGCCTGTCCAGTCCAATGTTGAGAATGGCCATAATGCAGAGGAATACCAAGTGTCAAGCACGTCATTATCGCGCACCAAGTTGCCTGTGTAACCGTCTTTTTCTGCTAGTTTTTTAGCTTCTGCTTCGTCATGTGCGACATACACTTTACCGCTATCTGTGTACCAAGCAGGGATCTGATGCCCCCACCATAATTGACGGGAGATACACCAATCTTGAATATTATTGAGCCATTGGTTATAAGTATTCACCCAGTTTTCAGGATAGAACTTGATTTCGCCACTAGCCACGACATCTAATGCTTTTTGCGTGATGGATTTGCCATCGGCGGCAGGCTTGCTCATCGCGACAAACCATTGGTCAGTGAGCATCGGCTCAATAATGACACCCGTGCGGTCGCCACGCGGTACTTTGAGTTTGTGTTTTTCGGTTTTAACTAAATAGCCTTGCGCTTCTAAATCATCGACCACTAATTTGCGCGCTGCAACAGTCGTCAAGCCACGATATTTTTCTGGCGCATTGTCGTTTACCAAGCCCGTTAATGACAAAATTTCTATCATTGGCAATTTATGACGTTGCCCCACCGCATAGTCGTTAAAATCATGCGCTGGGGTGACTTTGACCACGCCAGTACCAAATTCTTTATCGACATAATCATCGGCAATAATGGGGATTTCACGGTCACATAGTGGTAATTTTACGTTTTTGCCAATTAAATGCGCATAGCGCTCATCTTCAGGATGCACCATCACCGCCACGTCTCCCAGCATGGTTTCTGGGCGTGTGGTTGCTACCGTCAAATAGCCTGAACCATCCGAGCCTTTACAATCAACAAGTGGATAGTTGATATGCCACATAAAGCCATCTTCTTCTTCCTGCACCACTTCGAGGTCAGAAACGGCCGTGCCGAGTTTCACATCCCAATTCACTAGGCGTTTGCCACGATAAATCAGACCTTCGTTATACAAGCGCACAAAGGTTTCTGTGACCACTTTGTTCAAGCCAGCATCCATGGTAAAGCGTTCGCGAGACCAATCTGGCGATGTACCTAAACGGCGCATTTGTTGGGTAATGGTACCGCCTGAGTATTCTTTCCACTCCCACACTTTTTCTAAGAATTTTTCGCGACCTAAGTCATGGCGACTGACGCCCTGTGCGTCAAGCTGGCGCTCCACCACGATTTGCGTGGCAATTCCCGCGTGGTCCGTGCCCGGTTGCCACAGCGTGTTGTCGCCCTTCATACGGTGATAACGCGTGAGCGCATCCATCAAGGTTTGGTTAAACCCGTGGCCCATGTGCAAGGTGCCGGTGACGTTGGGCGGCGGCAATAAAATGCAGAAATTCTCTTTGACTTCAGGGTTTAGGCCTGCAGCGTAGTAGCCCTTGCTCTCCCAAAATGCATACCATTTGCTTTCAATGGTTTTGGGGTCAAAGGATTTGTCCAATCCTTGCGTGATTTCTTGGTTTGCTGGTGTTATGTTTTGCGTCGTCATAAGCGCAATTTTAACACAGGCTTATGCGGCTTTTGCGTTAGTCTAGCGGGCTGTCATCTTAAAAATTGCGGTTCATAACAGCCAAATAAATACCCCAACCGACAAAACCAACATCACAAAGTGAAAATAGCTCCACCTTTGGTAGCGCTGTCTGAGTTTTTGCGGTGACATGCTGGAAATTAAAAACAGTCGGCGATCACGTGGGGCTCGAATAATATGCACGCCTGATTCTTTGCGAATTTCGCGATGCAAATGCTCAATTTCACGCTTAGCGGCTTTGCGTGCCAATTCCCATTCCTGCGTATCAATCTCGCCATTGCCGTCTAAGTCGAAGCGTTTCTTGAGCTGCGTTGGATCTTTTTTCCAATCCGCGAGTAAAGCCCCCACATCCTCTTTTACGTTAAGGACTGAATTCGCCCCGCCGATGGTAGAAAATTCACCCAGCACATAAACTGAGCCGCCCGCGTATAGTAATTCCTCCACATGTTTATAAACACCTTGATAGCTGACACGCCGGTCGGGTGAAATCACCTCTGCATCGTCTGGGTCAACTTGGCATTTGCCTGTGTGGTCGCTAATCTCGAATGTTGTGTCACTCACGCCACGGCTGACTTCTCGCCATTCACGTTTGCTGTTTTCTTTGGAATACACCCAGTAGCGAAACCAGATGCAAGGCATGCCGCTAAGTGGGCTTTTAATGAGATTATCTGCATGCGCACTGGCACGGCCGTATAACTCCACATAACCTTGTGCGGCTGAACCAATGCGTGATGTGGCAATATCGGCAATGGCGCGCATGCGTTTGGTGGTTGAAATCCAGGCAAAGACACTGATTGCTGCCAGCAGGACTAACGACAAATGACCCGTGTCATGCTGATAGGTATTTACCGCAAAGGCGATGATACCTAAATAGCCTGCAGAGGTAATGGTCTCAATGTAGTGACCGCGCAGCGCTTGCCACATGGCTGAACTTAACCGTTAAAGCGTTGGCTGATGTCCACATCCTTGAGTTCTTCGCTGGCAAATCTTAATAATTCTGCCGCTTTGAAGTTGAACAGCTTCGCGACGATTAAATCTGGAAACTGCTCGATTCTGACATTATTAATATTCACACTGTCATTATAAAACTCGCGCCTGTCAGCAATGGCATTTTCTAGCCCGCTAATCCGTGACTGCAAATGCAGGAACTGCTCGTTGGCTTTGAGTTCTGGGTAGGATTCGGCCAACGCAAACAGTTGGCCAAGACCGCTTCTGAGCGCATTTTCTGCAACACCAAGGGCGGCCACATTGTGTGACTCACGCGCATCAGAAACGCGCGAACGTGCCTGAATGACTTTTTCTAAGGTCTCTTGCTCAAACTTCATGTACTGTTTGCAGGTGTCTACCAGTTTAGGCAGTTCGTCATGGCGCTGCTTGAGCAGCACATCAATATTTGCCCAAGCTTTTTCAACATTGTGTTTAATGTTGACCAAGCCGTTGTAGGTAATGACAAAATAAATGGCAACGATGGCTAAAATCACTAAAGTAATCACAATATTTCCTTTATTAACTGACGTGCTTTTGAAAACTCTAAAAACGACTCAACTTAAGGTCATTATAACGATATTTTGTTGAAAAAAATAAGCGCACAAAACCACTCAACATCTACGAGAAAAATTTAATGCCCTGCGAGCCTTTATTTATAAGGCTCGCAGGGCATCGAAAAAGGTTGGCTGAAAAAACATTGAAATGATGAAAATTAACCGCCAAAAACTTAGGCTACGATTGAATGTAGCAGATGCGGGCCCACTTTCTCCCAATAGCGAGAAAAGCGTTTTAGGCGTTGGGCGCTCACTTCAACTTTGGCCAATTTAGCCACGGGTTCATATTTTGGCACAAACGGTTCAAGTAGTTCCCGAATGCGCCGATGTGGCGTCTCTAGTGTGATGACTCGGCCGACACCGCGGTTTAACAGCACTTCGTAGGTGTCACCCAGCCAAACTTCTACATCTTTCATTTCACTGAGGCAATCCGCGACAAACTGCAGGCGGCTGAGCGACCATGCACCATGAATTTGCGGGTCAAACACAAAAATTTTAGGAAAAGGCTTTTCAAGCAATGGGTTAGCTGCTGACAGCATTTCATCATGCACAAACACGGCCATGGCCGTGGATGTAGAAACCGCCTTTTTGGGCAGATGCGTGATGACGTATTGCTTGGCCGCGGGCGATATCGACTGGTCAAACAATTTGCTGCTCAATACTTCATAACTGGCATTAAACGGGCATTGCGCCAAGCAGCCCGCGCAATATTGCTCACCAGTAAAACGGCTTAGACTCTCTTTGTTGGTGAAATAAGGCTTAGAACTGAACGTTGAAGCCACCCACTGCCATGAAAGATGATTGCTGGCAAAGTCACCATCGAGCAAGTGCGCTTCAAACCAATCGGCCCCGGCACGCCAGTCAATTTTTCGGTGATGCACAATGTAACTTGCCAACCACATGCGGGCATGATTATGTACATACCCAGTTTTAATGAGGTCGGTAATAAAGGCATCCATACACGGTAAACCGGTTTTACCTTTTAAGATATCGTCTGCCATGGGCTGATAGCCAAGCACGACTTTTGCTGGCTCTAATTCGCTAAAAATTGCATCGCCTTGCGCAAACCAGACTTGTTGCCAATACTCGCGCCATGCCAACTGCATCAATAATCTATCGGCCAGCGGCGCATTTTGCTTTTTGACATAATTAAATGCCTCCGGCAAGGTAATGCAGCCATGACGAATATAAGGTGAAAGATGTGTGACCGCCCCGTTTAAGAAATTACGGTTACGCGCGTAAGTGGCAACATCAATACTATGCAGTTTTTTAAGCCCATTTGATCGCCCACCCGCCCAATTAAAGTCCAAGTCTGGCCCTTGGGCGGATGAAAACATGCGCTTAATATAATGCCACCGCTCACCTCGATCGCTAGGAATAATCAGTTTTTGTGCTGGCTTCATTTAACAGAAATTTACTTTTTTCACTTTTGTTATAAGTGTACTATTTTCACGTCATATATTCTAACAACTTGAGCGCTTCGAACAAATTTCTTGCGCGTCACAATCAAATTTAACGTTTATTTTTAACGCATTAGCATTAAAAATGTTACAACTACCCCTAAAAAACTGCTTTGACTGATGCCTTTTGTAATTTTGATTGCAAAATAGTCTGGCAACGCATGACAATTAACGCATGAGTACCACTGCAATTTAGCTTAAGAATTCGGTTTTTTTGTTCAACTTTACACATAACCTTTTTCAATGCTCTGCAAGCCTTATAAATAAAGGCTCTCAGAGCATCAAAAAATCCTCGGGTGATTTCTTGGTCAAAAATTACAATTTACATGTCCACACACTAAACAAAGCCTTGGCTACGCTTTCACGCGCTTAATTTTCTATGCCATAATAGCCCATCATCGTTGGTCAATAAAAAAAGGACAAATATGACTGAAGCAATGTGGGTTTGGGGTGTTATCGGTTTGGTCTTGCTGGCAGCCGAAATGGCGACTGGCACATTTTATGTGCTATGGTTTGGCGTTGCGGCCATTATTCTTGCTGTTTTAACTTGGCTAGTGCCTGATTTAAGCGTAAGCACGCAACTAATTTTATTCTCTGTGCTATCGATTGGGGCATTATTCATTTGGCGCAACTATTACAAAAAAACCAGTGTTGACCATCGCGTGGGGCAATCGCAAGGTGAAGAAATCGGCCGCACTGGCACTATCATTGTGCCAATCAGCCCATCACAAACGGGTCGTATTCAATTCACCCAAGGCGTGATGGGTAGCCGCGAGTGGGATGCCGTTTCTAATGAGGCAATTGAGGTAGGCAGACAAGCGGAAGTGATTGCCGTTGAAGGTAATTCTTTGCGCGTGAAGGCCCACTAACACACTGTTTTTAATGTCAATTAAAATTGTTTAAACCAACTGAAAGGTAGCGCATTATGTTTGAATTATCTGGTATTTTAGTCGTTGTGGCGGTGATATTAGCCTTTAAAGGCATACGCATTGTGCCACAGGGTGAAGAGTGGGTGGTGGAGCGCCTGGGTAAGTTTGCGGGCGTGCTCTCGCCTGGTTTGCATGTGATTAACCCAATTTTTACAAAAGTCACCTATAAAGTCACCACTAAAGACATCATTTTAGACGTGCCCGAGCAAGAGGTCATTACCCGTGACAATGCGGTTATTTTGGCTAATGCCGTGGCTTTTATTAAAGTTTCTAAGATTGAACGTGCGGTGTATGGCATTGAAAACTTTAGAGAAGCCATGCGCAATATGGTACAAACCAGCTTGCGTTCAATTATTGGTGGCATGGACTTAAACCAAGCGCTCACTTCACGCGACCGCATTAAAAGTGAGCTCAAAACCGCAATTGCCGATGAGGCGCTTGATTGGGGCTTAACGGTTAAATCGGTTGAAATTCAAGACATCAAACCATCACCAAATATGCAAGATGCCATGGAACGTCAAGCCGCAGCCGAACGTGAGCGTGTGGCCGTAGTGACAGAAGCTGAAGGCGCTAAACAATCGCTCATTTTAAACGCTGAAGCGCGGCTTGAAGCTGCACGTAAAGATGCAGAAGCACAAATGGTTGCCGCCAAAGCTTCTGCTGAATCCATTAAATTCATTACCGAAGCCGTAAAAGAAAACAACGCTTCTGCGATGTTTTTATTGGGCGACCGCTACATTACCGCGTTGCAGAAAATTTCCGACTCGGAAAACAGCAAAATTGTGATGATGCCAGGCGATTTGGTTGGTGCAGTTAAAAGCCTAGTGGGCGGTAAATAACTTCAAAAACATGTAGGAGCGCAATTTATTAGCAATACTTGCCAGTTTACTGGCATAGTAGTGTTTATCAGTTTGTTCTGATTGCGCGAAAGCTATGTAGCTTAAACCGCCAGCGCATTCGCGATCTAAAGATCGCTCCTACATCGACTTAAGCACACACGCTACAAGCAGCGTCTTTCTTCAGCTTGATTGTGCGCCATTCCATCGAGAGCGCATCTAATAGCAATAATCGCCCTTGCAGACTCTCGCCTATCCCCATCAAAATTTTTAGTGCTTCAGCCGCCTGCACTGTGCCAACCATCCCAACCAGAGGCGAAAAAACGCCATTGGTCGCACAACGTAAATCGGTGTCTTCACCATTATCGGGGAACAAACAGTGATAACAGGGGCTGGTGCCAGAGCGCATATCGTAGACCGTAATTTGCCCCTCAAACTTTAACGCCGCTCCCGAAACCAGCGGTTTTTGCAACTGCACGCACAGCCTGTTGAGCGCATAGCGCGTAGCAAAGTTGTCTGAGCAATCAATCACAACATCTGCCTTTGCTACTAAATCCGTCAACTCTTGTTCTGTTGATTTTTTCTGAATGGTTTTAATGTTCACATCCGGGTTAATTTCATACAACGTTTGCTGTGCTGAAATCGCTTTATTAATACCAACACTTTGCGTGGTATGAATGATTTGCCGCTGCAAATTGGTTAAATCCACCACATCAAAATCGCAGATTGTCAGCATGCCCACGCCGCTTGCCGCCAAATAAAGTGCCACCGGCGAACCGAGCCCACCCGCACCCACAATCAAAGCATGGCTTTTAGTGAGTTTATCTTGCCCTTCATAACCAATTTCTGGCAGCAAAATATGGCGGCTGTAACGTAGGAGTTGATTGTCGTTCATTAAGGTAACTGACCTGCGGAAACCATACGATTTACTAATATATTGCTTGAAAGCCACACAACAACATCGTCATATTCTGCGTTAGGACTTGCTACACTGCTTGCTCTAAGTTCATGACTGACAAAATCATTATCAGCATCGTCATTCTCACGTTCGTCTGCACAAGCAGGCGGCGAAGGTAACGTTGTGCAGATACCCTGATTTTTTCCTCTCGAAACGATTACGGCGACCGCGGTATCTGTCAACCGAGGCACATTGCATGCGGCCTCGTTACACACGCGCAGAACACCATTTGTTGCTAGCCCAAAAGTTGTGATTGGCGCCCTTACGGTAAAAGCGGCGCTCGCCCTATAAATTAATCGTTGATTCCACGAGTCAGTATCTTTCAAGCTTAATGTTGCCCACGGCAAATTCCCTTCTTGCGTAATGCAGGTCCCAGCTACTACATCAAAATCTTCTATGCCATCATTGGGGTTATCATTTGGCCCATTGTTCGCTCCAGCATTTTTATCTGGGCATGGTAAATGTTTATTCGCAATAGCATAACCCATCAAAGCTTCCATCGAACTCTCTAACTGCCTTTTTGTATCCGTGTAATTCTTTTGGTCTAGTTGAGCAGATAAAGGTAGGAGCAAACCGCCCAACAGCAATGCCAAAATGACCAGTACGACGGCCATTTCTATCAGAGTGAATCCTTTTAAGTAATGGGATTTATAGCGCATTATGGAAGACTCACGACTCGGTCGTTGAATGGATTCCCCATTAGAGATAAGTTTGTATAAACATCATCTGCTGTTGTCAAATTTTCATCCTCTAAATAATTCGCTTCATTTAATTTATCGGCAACTGATGCGCGCGATTGGCCAGTGAGCGCCTCACCGCCCACTGCCACAATCAGATTAGCATCAACTGTATTCAAAAGTGATATATTTAGCGTTTGAAACCCTAGGCCATCACAATCGGTTGTACCTATAACACATGCTGGTGCCACAGCATAATGTACTTGTTCACGCCAGCCGTTTCTTTGAAACCAATTGCCATTCGAACCTAATAATAATGAAGCTGTGTCCCAGCTTAGATTCGGATTAGCGGGCAATCGGCCGTGATTTACCGTCAAATCTGAAGCACACCCTGCGGCTAGATTTCCTATGCCTAAACATGTCGAGTCAGCAAAATTTGCCGGATGTGGGTAGCTTCTTGGGCCGCCCGCGGCCAGACAAGTATTTGTGTCGTAATTCACATTACCTGAACCACAAAAATAATCTAATAATGCGTTGATAACGGTAGCGGCAACCCGCCTCTCAACAGGTATCATAATTTCATGTCGAGAAATTGAAACTATTTTATCGTTTAGGATAATGTCACCCGTGGCGTCTTTAATGGGCCCTAAGACAAATCCATTCAGGTTACCATTTAAAAAATTTTGGTTGTCTTCGCCTAGTGCAATGTCTAAGTAGTTAATCGCATTATTTATATTTGCGACATCTCGCACCTGATGCACGCCATCCTGACGTGTCATAGGCGCACCGGGCGAGACTATCACCGCGACTAACCCATTATTTGCAGAACCATTGTAAAGTAGGCTTCCTGCTGCGTCTCGCAATGTAATTGTTCCCAAAGTATCACTATTTAGTGGATATATCCTTGGGTTATTCTTAAATGTAGTTGATACAGCATACCAAAGTCTTTCACCATCGCCATCGCGTAGGTCATTAATGCCTAATGTTCTCCAAGGTAATCGGCCCAGAGCATTCACAGCACAAACGTCTGATGACCCATCATTATTTGCATCTGGACAGGGCAACTCGCCTGGTCTAGCAGCGCCCGTAGCGAGGCCACTTCTGGCTGCATAGCCAATTAGCGCTAATTTTGCTTCGGATAATGCCTCATGAGTCTTTTTATCACGCTCAGCTCTAATGCTCTGGCCATCCAAACTTGAAAAAACTACCGCCAACCCTCCCAGCACTAACACCAATACCAATACAATTAAAGATGCCCCTCGCTGATTGAACTTGGGATTACTGTGGTGTTTCATCGCTATTAATCACGCCGCTTTGCTCTAACTCGAGTCTTTTGGTTTTTTCTACAATCTGCATTTCATAAATTTTATTATTTTCCGGCTCGTACATCTGGCCTGGTTTCAACCTAATTTGTTTTCCTGTCACCGGGATTTTTACATCTACGCCTTCTGTACTCGCGCCTTTTTTTGAGGATCCGCGCTGGTTAACCCGCCCTACTTTGACTTTATCCACAGTACTATTCTCCTGCACAGGCTGGTTATTAATCCATATTGTGTTACCTTTGCCGTCACTGCGCTTCACGTAGCCTTGCAGCGTCACGGGTTCTGGCAACTCCTCAGGTGCCGCCTTCTCCTCGATCTCGGGTGCTGCATTTTCTTGAGGCACAATCACTTTTAATTTTTGATTTTGCCTTAGTACATCTAGATTGTTACGCTCAATTGGGCGACTGAATAATCGTCCTAGGTTATCATTGGGCGCAGCATGGCCCACGGGGGTCGCCATGACAAACAACAAAACTAGAGAAAATAAATAATTCATCCTATTAATCATGGAGTTACTGCCGCTTGTGCCAAGGGCTCATGTAAAGTAAGCCAGTCAAGCTCACATTGCGCGTGTAAGTTTGCAACCAGTTGCCGACTAAGTTCTGCATTACTGTTTAGTCTTCTTATTTCACAATCACGTAACACAAATGGCGCGCCGTTTTGGGCCCCTAAATTTTCGACTAATTGCAGAATATCGCCTTCATGGAGCATGTCTAAGTCTAACTTCATCACAGAACGGTGTAATACAAACCCTCCAGTATTTGGAACAAACGCCGGTTTATAGACTTCTTGCTGACTAATGCTATATTTAACACCAAAAAGTTTGTGATTTTTATGTTGTGCGCGCAGTTCGTCTACCCATTCAATGCGCCGCTCTTCACCCACAAATCCTTTATCAATCAGCATTTGATATTTTGGCAAATATTCTGTAATCATCTCTTTTTCAATGCCAGAAGATTGAAAATGCTGGCGTGCGGCATTCAGCAACCCTTGCTGTGTCTGCAAGGCTTTTTCTTGGTCGGTACTATATCGATGCGCTAAAACAACTAAAATAATCGCAGCAATTAGCGTTATGCCAGCCAGTAATAACGGCACTTGTAGTTTGAGTGCATCTTTTGCACCTGGCCTAGCCTCTTGTTTTGTTGCTTCTAACTTCATGGCAGCGGTTTTCCTAAAGTCTGTCCACTAGGCACTTGCCCTTCGTAAGGTAATGCTTCAGGCGCATCAGCTGATTTAAGTATTATTTTTAGCTTAAATAAAGCTGGTTGCCTTTGCGTCGATTGCTCATCGGTTGTGCTGCCCTGCAAGCCCACATAAGAACTGACATTTACCGGCGCTTGCAGCACTTCTACTGTAGCCACCTGTGTATTTGCTTTTAAATTGGCCACAAACTTGTTTACACTGTTGAGTGCTGCGCGATAATCCCCGTTAAAGTTTGCTATTTGTGCATTCACATACCCTAGTTCAATCAGTTTAGCCGGGTCATCCACCGTGCTGGCTGTCGACTGTAAATTATTGGCGGGCAAAGCCAATAAATTATCTTCATCTTTTATATTTAAATCATTTGTGAAGGCCCAACGTAATCTATCTAGTTGTATTTCAGAAGATAGTTCCAACGCGGCGCTCACCACTAACATCATGCGTCGCGGTGATTTTGGATAAGCCGCGATTGTTTTATCTAATTCAACAGCGAGTTTTAAATCCGCAGCATTTACTGGCGTTGCAGGAAAATTCTTTGCGGCTTCACTATAACGATGCTCTTGGATGACAGTATCCTGCACCGCTTGGTTGAACGCTTCTTTATTGTCTAATCCTAGTCTAAAAAACCATCCTGCCACCAATAAACCAATCAATCCGATTAAAGCACTGGCAATGAAAATAGCCCTTTTAACTTGATTAAACTGATATTCTTTTGTTTGAGACGGTGGTGCTAAATTGTCAACTAAATTGCCTTTTGCCAATAGCTGCATATGCAAGAGTTCTGGCATTTGTTGCACCAGATCTGCAGGCAAATTGACACTCTTGGCTATTTGACTCAAATCGAGATCAGTACACTCAAGTGTTTGCTCTTGGTTTATCCCCTGACTGATTGCTTTTGTGCTGCCATCTATACTTACCAGCACGAGATTGATTGGCGTATCTTGCGAGATAAATCGTTGGCTAATTAAATATAAACGCGTTTTTTCAGTTTCTACTAAATAAAAATAGCCCAATTGATTTGCTGCTGTTGGAACGCTCGTCACAAGGCGGCTCATCCTTAGTCGGCCATTGTGAAAATACGTTTGCCTTAAACCTGATGATAGTTTTTCGCACAGCAATATGTGCGGGGACATCAATTTTAGTTGGCGCACCAATACTTGACTTAGCATTGGCAACAAGTAAACACCCACCAGTTGTGCTTTGGCCGTGTGTATCAGTGCAACCCAGTTTTTTAAAAACTCATCATTACTTAAAGCAACAAATAAATATTTATCATCTTTGCGCTTGTCTTTTTCTCGCTGGATAAAATGCGCAGTGCGATAAGCCAGACCCCGATAAAACTGATTCAGCTTACGCTCAATTAACTCTCGCTTTGCCGCACCAGAAGTATGGGGCAAGCTTTCTAGCTTATAGTCTTCCTCAACAGCATCTGCAATCAGATAAATGGGGGCGGTATTGTATTGATTTAAAAATTCAGTGAATGCTGCGTAGCCAACATCATCATTAGCAAAAGCTTGATTGCCCTGCAGTTGACCATTGCGCCACACCCCAGCTAACAAATTGTTGGCCGTTGCGCATAGTACTATTTTGTGTTGACTGGCTTTAAACATGTTTTGATTTATGGTTACCTGATACTAGACGCGTTAAAAGTTAAGTTTACTGAACGAGTCATAAACTGGCCCTAACACAGAAAACATAATAAACCCAAGAATTGCACCCAATATCACCGTTAATGCTGGCTCGATTAATTTAAGCAATTTTTCCATCGAGTCTTTTACATCCCTATCATAAAAATAGCTTATATTTAACAATGACTTATCTAGCGCACCAGTATTTTCACCCACACGAATCATACGAACCACCAAAGGTGGAAATAAACCCGCATTTCGAAAGCTCTCCGACATCGCATCGCCCGAATTAATTTGTGCATGCACACGACTCAGTGCGTCGGTCACCACGCGATTGCCCACAATCTTTTCACATATTTTAATGGCATCTAAAATAGGGATGCCCGTTTGATACATTAGCGCAAAATAACGTGCAAACCTTGCCATGATAATTTTATGCAAAATTGGCCCGGTAATGGGCATATTCAGTTTAAATAAATCAAACCGATAACGCGCCACTGGATTGGTTTTAATGATGGCGGTCACGGCAATGAAAATAATAACTGGCAGGCCAATCATTAACCACCAATAATGCACAAACGCATTTGACAGCATAATTAAAATCTTTGTATTTAACGGTAATTCTTGCCCCATATTGCGCAAAAATGAAACCATTTGCGGCACTAAGTATGACATCAAAAAAGCGACCGCACTCAACACAACCACCGCCACAAATGCAGGGTAAGCCAATAATTTTTTTGTTTGAGACATTAATTCATCTTGCCAGCGAATCGTTTCAAATAGGTTATTAAATACCGAAGGCAATTGGCCCGTTTGCTCACCCGCGTGAATTAAATTTACAAACACTTCCCCAAATACACTCTGATGCTCGGCCAACGCATGAGAAAGCATTTTGCCGCCCTCTACTTCAGCGCTTACTGCGCCCAGTATTTTTTGAAAATACGGATTAGGATTATTTTCTCTAATGTCATTCAGGCTTTCTAATAACGGAACGCCGGCACTTGAGAGCTGCTCCATCTGAAAACAAAACATGACCAAATCTTGATTGCTCACTTTATTGCGATTAAAAAGACTGGTCGATTTCTTTGCGGGTCGAAAAGTAATTAAATCTAACCCCATTCGCTCAAGGCGTATTTCTAAATCAACTTCATTGATAGCATCTATTTGCCCCATCGCTGGTCGACCCATCTGGTCTATCGCTTTGTAATTAAATGCGGCCATACGCTATTACTTGCTACTCGACTTATGTTTGGCGCTCTCATGCATACGACTGGTCAGATCAATCACACGCATCACTTCGGTCAGACTGGTGTAGCCTTCCAAAATTCTACGCACACCGTCTTCAGCCAGCGTCACAAAACCTTTGTCTAAGGCGAGTGCTTGCAATTCATCTAAATGCGCTCGACGTGAAATTAACGAGTCAAAATCACTATCAATACGCAGTAGCTCAATAATAGCCATCCGACCGCGATATCCGGTTTGATTGCAAAGCTTGCAGCCCTTCGCCTTGTAAATTTGTGGTTTATCCGTTGTTTTCAGCCGTAATATTTTCCGTTCCAAACTATCTGGCTTATGTGCTGCCTTACAATGCGGACAAAGTACACGCACCAAGCGTTGTGCGACCACACCAATGATATTGCCCGCCATAATGTCTGGCAGAATGCCAATGTCGGCCAAACGCGGAAAAGCCCCCAATGCTGAGTTAGTGTGTAGGGTGCTAAACACTTGATGGCCTGTCATGGCTGCACGAAAAGCCATCGTAGCAGTATCAGTGTCACGTATCTCACCCACTAATATAATGTCAGGGTCCTGCCGCATAATGGATCGTATTCCATTGGCAAAGTCTACTTTGTTGACCTCAGCCACCGAAGTTTGCCGCATCATCGTAACGGGGTATTCCACCGGGTCTTCCAGCGTCATGATATTGACGGCTTCAGTATTTCGGTGTGAAAGTAATGAATACAGCGTTGTGGTTTTACCGCTACCTGTGGGCCCGGTTACAATCAAGATACCTTCTGGGCGCGTCATCATCAGGCGCATTTCGTCCAGTGTTGTTGGCCTCAGACCCATGCGCTCCATTGGAATAATCGATTTTTCACGATCTAGCACACGTAACACGATATTTTCACCGTGTATCGTCGGGTGCGTAGAAACCCTAAAATCAATTGGGCGACCGCACAAATTCATATTCAATCGACCATCTTGAGGGGCGCGTGTTTCCGCAATATCAAGGCCGCTCACCACCTTGAGCCTAACCGCCAGACCACCCCAATAGCTTTTATGCAAACTTCGTATTTGCTGAAGCACGCCATCAATTCTGTATCGAATACGCAAAAACGCATACTCTGGTTCAAAGTGAATGTCAGATGCGCCGCGCTTTACAGCATCCATCAACAAAGCTCCAACTAGGCGCACCACCGGCTGGGTATATTCATCGCCACCCGCCGTCAGACTTTGATAATCAATTTCACCTGTTTCAATTTCACGCAAAATACCATCTACAGATAATTCATACCCATAAAACTGATCAATAAACTCTTCAAGTTGTGCCTCTGCCGCCAACACCGGTTTTAGCTGAATCTGACCGCCAAGCATTGCACGCAATTGGTCTAGTGCTACAACATTGAATAAATCTGCCATGGCCACCACCATGGACTTGCTAGACTCCTCAAACGCAACGGGTAATACATGATAGCGGCGGCAAAAGTCCTGCGGCACCATTTGTAGTGCCTCTATATCGGCCACAACCGCAGATAAGTCTACGCTTTCTTGACCGATGGTATGCGCTACCGTATCGCGCACCATCGCTTCCGTAACAAACCCTAAACGCACCAGTTGGCGACCCAATGGCAAATCGTTTTGCTCTTGCTCTATCAGTGCAATACGTAGCTGATCTTGACTAATCAAGCCTTGCTGCACCATGAGTTCACCTAGGCGAAGTATGCGTCGCTGCTCAGCCATCTATTTAACCTGTTTTGTTATTTTTAAATTGAATATTGTCATTTTTGTAGCGCTTGAATTCTCGTTTCTACGGTGACTCTATCAGGGCTGGTAGCACCTGATTGATTTAACAAAGCCAATGCACGCTGATACTGCGTCAAGGCTAAGTCTGATTTCCTTATTTGTTCCAGACTCACCGCTAAATTAAATGCGTAATCCGCGTTTTGCGGAGCAAGCCTACTTGCCTCAAAATATGCGCTTTGGGCAGCAACCCATTGGCCTTGCTCGGCATATATATTGCCTAAAGCAGCATGTAAATTGGCCGCCTCCGGCTGTTGAACAAGCATGTTTTTAATATGACTTTCTGAGTTCTGTTCTACGCTATCGCTTCCGACGCCCCCTTCTTTCTGGCTCAGCAGCGCGGTTTGCGCAATCACGTTTTTGGGTTCAACCTCTAGCACTTTATGAAACCAGCCTTCAGCATCAGCATTGCGACCTTGCCGTTGCGCGATAACCGCCATGCCAAGTAAAGCATCGACATTACGCACATCTTTTTGCAGCACAGCCCGGTATTGTTGTTGTGCAGTTGCATCTTCACCACGATTTAATGCTTCATACGCAGCCAATAATGTTGGGTCAACACCTGTGACTGATGATTTGGTCGTCAACTTCAATGGTGCGTTTTTTGAACGTTTAGTGCTTACTGACTGCTGAGTATCTTCAAGAGAAGCGTCATTGTTTTCAGCGGCATTCGCGACTCTAGATTTTGTAGCAACTGTTTTAATCGGTTTTTGCCTTGTTCTTTTTAGCTCATCATCTTCAGTAGAAAATGAATTGGACTGCGCATGTTGTTCTGCTTGAGTTTCCTCGCTAATCTTTTCCTGTTCACTCGCGCCTATTGCGCTTACTTGCGTATTTGATTCTAGCTGAGGTTGCGGCGAAGTCTCTTTAACATCTACAGGCTGAATAGGGTTAGGCTGTGCAATAGGTACATTTAATTTGGTTGATGCCATTTGCGGCGTGGATAAACTCTGTATATAGGCGTATCCCTGAAAACCTAACAAAATAATGGCCGCCCCGGCGACACCGATGATTAATAAATTTAAATTTGAACTTGGCTTACTTGCAGCCTGATTGGCCACAAACACTTTTGCAGCCTCCCGATGCTTTAACTCGCTATCGCGATGAACTGACGCTTCTTCAAATGGTTGATGCGGTGAATTGCTTTTATTGCTATTTGGCGCTTGTTCGACAGGAGCCAATTCAAGTGACAGCCCTGAATCATCCTCGATGAATTTCTTTTTATCGCGTTCAGCCTGCTTATCTTTTTCAGCACTCGCCAAAGCCTTAATGAGTAAACTCATGGCGCAACTTACCTTTCACCATCAACTTCAAGCGTTTGTTGTAACTGTGAGCTAGGTAAATATTGCTTATATCGGGAGAGTTCATCGCTCTCCAAACTGGCATTTTTCACGACCGTTGGGCGTAAGAAAATCACCAGCTCCGTTTTCTTATTGGCATAATCACGTCCTTTAAAAATTTCACCAAATCCTTTAATCTCTGACAAACCGGGTACTTTATCAGTGTTACGCTGTATCTCATCTTGCATCAATCCACCTAATATTGCTGTATTACCACTATTGACCTGCAAAAGTGACTCCATCTCACGTACTTGAATTTGTGGTACTTGGCTCGCAATAGTGGCCAATTGAGGGTTAGGGTCTCGTACAAAGCTCACCACACGTGAAATGGTTGGGCGTACATTGATATTGACCGCGCTGTTTTCATTAATTTGTGGCGTCACACTCATCACAATACCCACAGGCACAGTATTTGGCGTGGTGGTTACGGTCGATAGTACGCCGCCTTGCGTGGCCTGAGACTGTTGCGCTTGCACAGTAAAATATACGATGTTATCAACTACTTTTAAAATAGCGGTTTGATTATTTAGCACCATCAATTTTGGGCTGGATATCACTTTTGTATCACCGAACTGCTTCAGTAAAGTGACTGAGGCAGCAAGATTACCAAGCGAACTCACCGGATTTAAATATCCTATTGCAAACCCATTGCTGGCAGGGTTGATGTTAGGTCCTAGGGATTGTTGAAAGGTAAAACCACTGCTGGTGGCGGTATTGCCAAAACGACTCCAATCAATCCCAGCTTGAAAACTGTCATTTAGCCGCACTTCTACAATTGTTGCTTCTATCAACACCTGTCGACGTGCGCTGGACATCACCTTATCAATGAAATCCTGTATCTTTTCATGTTGTTTATTGGTAGCACGCACATTGATAATGCCCGCTTCGCGGTTCACAATGACCGTACCTGCGAATAAGGTTTTAAATTCGTTACGGTCTTCCTCGCGCTCGCTTTTTAAATCCGCTAAATTCGCTGCTTCATCTTGCGTACTTTTACCTACCTGATTGGACTTTGATTTAGCATTTGACTTACTTGTAGCACCAGAACGGGTGATAAGCACCTCTTTGTCAGTTTCTGCCAATATATCTTTGAGATTCTTCTCTAATGTTTCCCAAAAGTGGCTTTTTGACTCACTTGTTACTGAAGTGCGCGAACTATTATTGGCGCCATTACCTGCGCTGTTGCTAATAGTGCCATTTGCCCCTGAACTTTGTGAAGCGCTCGAGATTTGTCCATCAGCTCCAATAAAACTGGTGGTGTCACGCGACATGTTGACATAGTCTACTTTATACGTCCGCAATACCGGCTGGTCTGGCGCAATGGTCAGTACATTATTTTGAATGTTGTAAGTTAAATCCACTTGCTTAGAGATGCGCTCTAAAATCGAAGGCAAAGTCTGATCTACTGCGTTTAAGGTCACATTTCCTTTGATATTGGGGTGAATATCCACATTAAACTTACTATCGCGCGCAATGGCAAACAACACTTCTCTTACAGGTGTGTCATACACCACGATGCTGTAAACAGGTTCTTTTGCTTTAGCCTTTGGTGGTGGCAGATAGGTGTTTTTTGTAATAGGTTTGGGAATGTCAGCTACATTGGTGATAACTGTATTTGGCTGGTTTGCACCATCATTTTGACCATCAATATGGCCACTTGAAGGCTGGATTTTTGACTCATGCGCGCACGATGCCAATGCCATGGCTACGCACGCCAACAGTGTGATTCGAATATTATTTGTCAAAGGATTTACCCCTTATTTTTTGCATTACTGCATTTTTGCACACTATTGCAAAAATGCAAGAAGTATTTTATACAAAATACCAAAGCAAAACAATAATTTACAGGGGTTTTCTATTGCGATTGTTCAAGCTCTTTATTAATTCCGGCTATTGTACGCAGCTGGGGGCGATTATTTTTGATGTGATTTGGCAAACCTTGCAAAGCAGATACCGCCTCAGTACGCTGAGAAAATACACCATACAAAAATACCGTAAGGTTAGCGCCATTTTGCTTCTTTTGGTACGCGTACAATTTGTCGACTTCTAGCTGACGGCTCAATGCATCTAAATCCTCTTTCACCTGCACCTCATCTGATGAGGTCATCAACTGTAGAGTGATACGCTCGGGCGAGCCTTCTCGAAGCAGTGTTCTTGTGGCATCCAATCGGCTCTCTAGTAAATTCTGCTTGGGCGCCATCTGCGATGCTGTGTTGGCTGACTGGTTGGCGTTGGTGTTATTTTCAGGTGCTATCTGGTTTGGTGTATTTGCAGACTGATTGACAATAAGCGCACTATCTTCAGAATGCGGCTGATGATTTTGGCGGAGCAAATAGGTGGTCAGCGCCAGCAATAGCGCAATGAGTACTATGCCAATCAATATGGGCTGGGATAACAACACCTTGCTTGGTGCGCTTGCGCTTTTGCCAAACTCACTATCTTGAATTGCCGCATTGACGTGCTTGACACTGACTTGATGTACATTTTCTGCATAGGCTGCCAGCAAGCTTTTTTCTGCCAGAATATTCACGCGCCGCACCAAGCCTTGCGCCGCAGCTGAGAGTTTTTTGATGGCTTCATCTGTAAACAAATGCGGTCCATAATAGCCTGCTGCACGCAGGCGAAAAATAAGATATTCGCCAATATCTTTTGTTTGTAGCGGGCCTAGATGAAAGCTATGGGTAATCCGCTCGCGCAGTTGACGAATGTGTGGCTGATTTAAATTGGTATCAAGTTCTGGTTGGCCAAATAAGACGATTTGTAGCAACTTGTCTTGCTTGGTTTCAAGGTTTGAGAGTAGCCTGATTTCTTCAAGCGTCGCCAGCGGCATGCCTTGCGCTTCTTCAACAAAAATAACGACTTGGCGCCCCTCTTGGTGCCGGGCTAATAAATGTGTCTGTAGCGCCTGCATAACCTTGAGGCGATCAGCATTTTTGGGCAATTTGAGTTGTAACTCAAATGCAATGACGTGCAACACATCTTCAGGGGCAACACTAGGATTAGCGAGATAAATACTTTCAATTTTTTCTGGCAAAATGGTTTGTAGCATGCGGCATAGCATGGTTTTGCCACTGCCGACCTCACCCACCACCTTAATAATGCCCTCGCCGTTGGTAATAGCATAGACGAGCGCGTCCAAAACCGCACCCCGATTACCCCCTGAAAAGAAAAAATCGGTGTTGGGGGTGATTTTAAAAGGAGGTTCTTTTAGGCCAAAGTGCGGGTAATACACAGCGCATCCAGTATTTGTCAGCTATTTTCAGGCGTACTCATGCGGCTATATAACGTGGTTCGATTCACGTTCAACAACTTTGCGGCCTGACTTAGATTACCATGTGTAATCTTCATGGCCGCTTCAATATAGGCTTTTTCCCAAGTTTTAAGAACCGCATCCAAAGTCACGTTTGCTTGAGTTTGCAGGTGGCGTTGCGCTTGCGCCATCATTGCAGATTCATCGTTAAAGTTGATTTGCTCTACACTAGCGCCCTCTGGCACGGCGTGAGACAAATCAAACTCAGCAACCAAATCATTTGCATTGAGCGTTTTGCCAGCATATTTGGCAATTAGTCGAATCACCACATTTCTTAGCTCGCGCACATTGCCGGGGAAATTATATTCAAGCCAACGCGCTTGCGCTGAAGCATCCAGCGTGAAGGGAGCTTGCCCAATTTGTTTGGCGTAGAATGAAATAAAGTGATCGCGTAATAACGCTTTATCCTCCCCCAACTCTCTAAGTGGCGGCACGTGAACAGCAAATACACTTAAACGATGATATAAGTCTGACCTAAACTTACCTGCACGCACTTCTAATCGGAGGTCACGATTGGTAGCAGCGACGATACGCGCACGACTTTTTCTGGTTTGTGTTTCACCAATTCGCTGATATTCGCCATTTTCTAATACGCGTAGCAATTTTGCCTGCAACTCTAATGGCAGTTCGCCAATTTCATCTAAAAACAGCGTGCCTTCACTCGCGTCTTCAAAATAACCTGTGTGCGCGGAAACCGCACCTGTAAAAGCACCTTTGGTATGACCAAATAAAATAGACTCTGCCAATAAAGGCGAAATTGCGGCACAATTCACCGATAAATAGGGGTGCATTTTACGTTTACTTGCATGGTGGAAGCTCCCAGCTACCAACTCTTTTCCGCTACCCGATTCACCCTCAATCAGTACTGGAAAAGGCGAGTCTGCAAACTGGTTAATTTGCAGACGCAAGGCCTGCATTGGCAAGCTGTTGCCTAATAAGCCGTCATGCTCTTGCTCGGCCTTAATTTCATTCAGCTCTACATCTTGCACCTTAAGTGCGTTTAAGAGCATGTCTTTGAGTTTATCGACATCGCATGGCTTAGCAATGAAGTCCACCGCGCCCAATGACAGTGCGCGCTTCACATTAACATCATCACTTTGCCCAGAAAGCACATGAATTTTAATGGTAGGCGAGTGCGCCAATAACGCGCTGATGACTTTAAAGCCTTCTTCTGGCGTGTGCGGTGAAGGCGGCAGCCCTAAATCAACTAAGGCCAAGGCTGGCGGGGCATCTTGCTGCAACAATAAACTTTTGAGTTGCGCATGCGATTCAGCTACACACACATCAAAGTACTTACTTAAAACAAAGTGCAACGTATCCGTAATTAAAGGATCATCATCAATAATCATTAAAACTGGACGAGGTACAGCCATTCACAAACCTTTACGAAAAAATTGGTGTAATCGGTAATACTATAGCCTTAAAGGCTACGCGTATCAATGAGTTTGACGAATACAACCCGTATCCACGCTAGCGTTTTGAAAGTGTTTTGATTGCTACAGAAAATTTGGGGTGGCTGATGGGGCTCGAACCCACGACAACTGGAATCACAATCCAGGGCTCTACCAGCTGAGCTACAGCCACCATAGAGACTGACAAGTTGGCCTGCCCGACAGGAATCGAACCTGTAACCCCCAGCTTAGAAGGCTGGTGCTCTATCCGGTTGAGCTACGGGCAGATATGGTTACACAATTACGACTAAAGGCAAGACCAAAAAAAACTGGTCGGCGTGGAGAGATTCGAACTCCCGACATCCTGCTCCCAAAGCAGGCGCGCTACCAGGCTACGCTACACGCCGAAGAGGCAGAAATATACTGGAAACCGAGCGATAGGTCAATTCTAATATGTTAAAATGCGACATTATTTTTAATAATTGATAAGAATTCACCTCCAAAACTCATGACAGCTCAAATAATCGACGGCAAAGCTATTGCCGAAACTCTATTAAACTCGATCAAAACACGCATTCAACATCGCCTTCAGGCGAATAAACGTGCGCCTGGCTTGGCGGTCATTCTTGTGGGTGCCGACCCTGCATCGGCCATTTATGTGCGCAACAAACGTTTGGCGTGCGAAAAAGTTGGAATAAAATCTAGCGCTTACGACTTGCCTGCAACCACAACCGAAGCGGAATTGCTCGCACTGATTGACGAGTTAAATGCAGACGAGACGATTGACGGCATCCTCGTGCAATCTCCGTTACCACCACAAATCAAGGATGAGCATGTGATTGAGCACATCAGCCCCAATAAAGATGTGGATGGCTTTCATCCCTACAATATTGGCAGGCTAGCCGTTCGTCAGCCAACGCTACGTTCATGCACGCCTTTTGGCGTGATTAAAATGCTTGAAGCCACTAATATTTCGCTAATGGGCTTAGATGCAGTGGTGGTTGGTGTTTCAAATCATGTTGGCCGCCCTATGGCACTGGAGTTGCTGTTGGCCGGCTGCACCGTCACAAGTTGCCATCGCCATACCAAAGATTTGGCGAAACAAGTGATGCAGGCAGATTTAGTCGTGGCGGCGGCAGGCAAGCATGGACTGATTCAAGGTGAGTGGATTAAACCAGGTGCAATTGTGATTGATATTGGCATTAACCGCCTAGATAACGGCAGTATTGCTGGTGACGTGGATTTTGCGGCGGCCAAGCAACGAGCCGGCTACATTACGCCGGTGCCGGGTGGCGTGGGGCCCATGACGGTGGCTACCCTCATGGAAAACACTTTACTCGCATTAGAGTTGAAAGAAAAAGCGCAATAATTAACCAGCAAATCTTACAAACAATTCAAGTAATTACACGATATTTTGCATCAAAACTTTTTTCAGTGTACACTCACGCGCTTAATTTTATTAAGTCACTTTTTTAGTCTTTAAGGCAAAACATGGCAGACGTTATCAGTAAACAATTTACGCCTTATCAGCCAAAACCTGATGAGCAATACATGAGCAAAGCGCAACTTAATCATTTTCGTAAAATTTTAAATGATTGGAAGGCTGAACTAAGCCACGATTTAGACAATACAATCCACACCATGCAAGATGAGGTGACGATGTTTGCTGACCCGAACGACCGTGCCAGCCAAGAATCTGACATGACATTAGAATTACGCAATCGTGACCGTGAGCGCAAACTCATTAAAAAAATTGATGAGACATTACGCAACATTGATGAGGGTGATTATGGCTATTGTGAAGGTTGTGGCATCGAAATTGGGCTAAAACGCATGGAAGCAAGACCTACCGCAACGCTTTGTATTGATTGCAAAACCCTCGATGAGATGCGTGAAAAACAAGTCGCTAAATAATTATGCAACTTTTTTAGCAAAGACTAACCTTCAGGTTATGTCGTACTAAAAGCAAGGAGCAAATGCTTTTGGTATCCTCTCATTTAAAGCCCGAATTTTCGGGCTTTTTTTCTGGCATTTTTAGTATTTTAGCCAAGAATTTTGTTGTTACAATAATATCGAAAAACACTAAAATCACGTCGAGAAAAAAATTATGCCCTGCGAGCCTTTATTTACAAGGCTTTCAGAGCATCGAAAAGATTACATGTATTTTGATTGGCTTTTTGAAGGTTTTTTAGTCAATTTATTTCAAATAAAAAGCCCGCTTGCGCGGGCTTAATTTTTACATCATGACTGATTATTCATCAGCTTCAGATTCTGCCTTTGCTTCTGGTGCTGGTGGGTCAATCAAGGCTTTCATGCTTAAACGCACCCGGCCTTTTTCATCCGCTTCTACCACTTTCACTTTCACTACATCGCCTTCTTTTAAGAAGTCACCCACCGCATTGACGCGCTGATGTGCAATTTGTGAAATATGCAATAGGCCATCTTTACCTGGAATTAGCGACACAATCGCACCAAAATCAAGCAATTTAAGCACAGTACCTTCATAAACATTACCGATTTCAACTTCGGCAGTAATTTCAGCAATGCGGCGTTGCGCTTCTGCGCCTTGCTCTGAACTTGTGCAAGCGATTTTTACGGTACCGTCATCATCTATATCAATGGTTGTGCCGGTTTCTTCCGTTAATGCACGAATCACGGCGCCGCCTTTACCAATCACATCACGAATTTTTTCAGGATTGATTTTCATAGTGATAATGCGTGGTGCAAATTGTGACATCTCAGTGTTAGCGCCGCTCACCGCTTGTTTCATAATACCCAAGATATGCGCACGACCTTCTTTTGCCTGTGCCAGCGCCACCTGCATGATTTGCGCGGTAATGCCTGTAATTTTGATGTCCATTTGCAGTGCTGTAATGCCATCTTCGGTACCAGCTACTTTAAAGTCCATGTCACCTAGGTGATCTTCATCGCCCAAGATGTCGGTCAATACCGCCACACGGTTGCCTTCTTTAATCAACCCCATTGCAATGCCCGCTACGTGGTTTTTCATCGGAACGCCAGCGTCCATCAATGCTAAACAGCCACCACAGACAGAAGCCATTGAGCTTGAACCATTAGATTCAGTAATTTCAGACACCACACGCATGGTGTAATCAAACTCTTCTTTGGCTGGCAAAGCTGCTACCAACGCACGTTTTGCTAGGCGGCCATGGCCGATTTCACGACGTTTTGGTGTACCCACGCGGCCCGTTTCGCCAGTAGCGTACGGAGGCATGTTGTAATGCAGCATAAAGCGGTCGTTGTATTCGCCTTGTAACGCGTCAATGGTTTGCTCATCACGGCCAGTACCTAAGGTTGCAACTACCAAAGCTTGCGTTTCACCGCGTGTGAACAGGGCTGAACCGTGTGTACGTGGCAATACGCCAGTGCGTATGCTGATAGGGCGCACGGTGCGTGTGTCACGGCCATCAATACGTGGCTCACCATTTAAAATTTGGCTACGAACGGTTTTAGCTTCCAGGTTAAAGATTTCATTTTTAATCTTGTTGGCTTCTGCAGTTGATGTTTCTTCAGTAATCAACTCAGCCAATACACGGTTGGTAATTTCTTCCAACTTAGCTGAACGCGCACCTTTTGCTTTAATTTGGAACGCAGCGTTAATGTCAGCAGCCGCTAAACTGGCTACTTTTTCAATCAATGCTGTGTCTGGCTCAGGGGCGACCCAGTCCCACGCATCCTTGCCCGCTTCAGCGGCCAATTCACTAATCAGTTGAATCACGGCTTGCATTTGCTCATGACCATACACCACTGCGCCAAGCATCACTTCTTCAGATAATTCTTTTGCTTCTGACTCCACCATCATTACCGCAGTTTCAGTGGCCGCCACCACTAAGTCTAATTCGGTTTCTTCTAATTGCGCTTTGGTTGGGTTTAACACATACTCACCATTGATGTAGCCCACACGTGCCGCACCCAGCGGCCCAAAGAATGGAATGCCAGACAATGACATGGCAGCAGAAGCACCGATAATCGCTGGAATATCCGCATCAATTTCAGGGTCAGATGACAGCACGGTTGCAACTACTTGCACTTCGTTATAGAACGCTTCTGGAAACAATGGGCGTAATGGGCGGTCAATTAAACGGCTTGTGAGTGTTTCTTTTTCTGAAGGACGGCCTTCACGTTTGAAGAAGCCACCAGGAATCTTACCGGCCGCATAAGTCTTTTCCATGTAATCCACAGTTAGCGGGAAAAAATCCTGCCCTGCTTTTACTTCTGATTTACTGGTTACAGCGACTAACACCACGGTATCGCCATAACTCACCATGACTGCCGCATCGGCTTGGCGTGATATTTCGCCTGTTTCTAGCGTGAGCGTATGGGCCCCGTACTGAATACTTTTTGTTACTTTATTAAACATGTTTTTTCCTTTTCAATTCAATGAACTGTTATTCACTACCCAATAACAGCTGTTTTCCTGCTTCAATTTTAATTAGTGATAATGTTGGCAAATCTACCTGCCATGAAAAAAGCCGACGCAATCACCATGCAGTCGGCTTTTCTTACATCATAAAAGTGCGCTATATATTAACAAGCAATACACTTTTACAACAATTACTTACGTAAACCTAAACGTCCAATTAGTGCTTGATAACGTGTAACATCTTTACTTTTCAAATAATCTAACAAACGACGACGCTGACTGACCAATGCCAACAAACCACGACGTGAATGGTTGTCTTTTTTATTTGATTTAAAGTGCTCGGTTAAATAAGCAATACGGCTTGTTAAAAGTGCCACTTGTACTTCTGGGCTGCCTGTATCTTTTGGTGCTTGTTGAAATTCGCTAACGATTTTAGCGCGATCTGCTGCAGTAGTTGCCATAACTTAATTCCTTTTAAGGTGTTGTGCGTCAATGTAAAAGCAGCCAAAAATTTAACCGCGAATACATTCATTTGCATGAACCGAGCATTGTAATGCTAACTGAATGATTTATCAAATATTTATTGTCCAAACGACATAAAATAATCAGTCAGATGACGGTTTACTGACTATGAGTCGTTTTGGCGCAATTTTCCCATCACTTTGCTGCTCGCCTAACCCTAAAAATTGCTGCTGTTCGTCATAAAGCCGCAATAGACCTGAAGGCACCGCGCCACTTCTCCACACAGCCTGACCTTGTTGCAAGTAGAAACTGCTATCATTATCTAAGCTGAAAGCTGGCAGATGTTGCACTGCGCTGTCTGGCGCCATGAGCAATGCAATACGTTCATCAACAGATGCCGCCTCAAACTGCGCCAAGGTAACCGATTGATCAATATGGTAATGAGCCGTCGAAGTTCTGCGTAGGCCGATTAAATGCGCACCACAACCCAACACATTGCCTATATCTTCTGCCAACGTACGAATATACGTGCCTTTGCTGCATGTCACCGTGATTTCCGCCACATCATCCTGAAACGCATTGACGCTGATTTGATGAATAGTCACGGCACGTGGCTGACGCGCAACTTCAACACCGGCGCGGGCATATTCATACATCGCCTTGCCTTCAAATTTAAGCGCGGAGTACATCGGCGGTGTTTGGCTAATGTTGCCCACAAACTGGCGACAGGCGGTTTCAAACTGCGCTGGTGTGACGTTCACGGGCTGTGTGGACAAAACGATGCCCTCTGCATCACCAGTATTGGTCGTGACGCCTAGCTTCAATGTGGCTATATAGGTTTTGTCTGCGTCTGTCAGGTAATGGGCAAACTTGGTTGCTTCACCAAAACAAAGCGGGAGCAGCCCGGTTGCTAGCGGGTCCAGCGTTCCGGTATGTCCGGCTTTTGTAGCAGATAGCAACCATTTCACTTTTTGTAGCGCTTGGTTTGATGAAAAACCATGCGGCTTATCTAACAGCAAGATTCCGTTTATATTTTTTTTGGGGCGTTTATACTGCACAAGGATGTTTACGATTGAGTGATATTTGCGAATATTCGGAGGGTATATTTTGAATCAAAAAATAGCTTCATATAAACCGAAAATGTTACGAGAAAAATTTTCTGCCCTGCAGGCCTTTATTTATAAGGCTCGCAGGGCATCGAAAAAGGTTGGTGTTGAATTATGATGATTTTTGCGTATTTGAAGCCATGGCTTCATCAATTAACTTAGACATCATCATGCCATTATCAATCGAACTGTCATAAACAAAATGCAGTTGAGGTACGGTACGAAGCAGCATGCGTTTGGCCAGTTGCGTACGTAAAAAACCCGCAGATTTTTCAAGGCCTTGCTGCAGGCTATCATTTGCTTTTGCGGCGCTGTAAAATATTTTTGCGTGCGCCATATCGCCCGTGACTTCAACCGCTGTAATGGTCACCATGCCAATGCGCGGATCTTTCACTTCAAACATGAGTAAATCAGCGAGTTCACGCTGCATTTGCTCGGCGACACGGTCACTACGGGTAAATTCTTTTGCCATTTATAGCGTTCTAGCGACTTCTACGATTTCATACACTTCTAAAATATCACCCACTTCAATATCATTAAAGTTTTTGAGTGATAGACCGCATTCAAAGTTGTTCTTCACTTCTTTGACATCATCTTTAAAGCGTTTCAGTGAATCTAGTTCGCCTGTGTGAATAATGACGTTGTTACGCAATACGCGTACCAGTGAATTGCGCTTAATCATGCCGTCTTGCACATAACAACCCGCAATCGCACCCACTTTAGAAATGCGGAACACTTCTCGCACTTCCACCGTACCAATCATTTGCTCTTTTTGCTCAGGTGCTAACATGCCGCCTAAGGCTGCTTTAATCTCTTCAACTGCTTCATAGATAATATTGTAATAGCGCACATCAACACCAAGTGACTCTATCAATTTGCGTGCGCCAGAATCCGCACGCACATTAAAGCCAATCAATACGCCTTTTGAAGCTGCTGCCAAGTTCACATCAGACTCGCTAATTGCACCCACGCCTGTGTGAATAATATTAACTTTTACCTCAGCGGTTGAGAGTTTTTGCAGGCTGGCGGCCAGCGCTTCGTAAGAACCCTGAACGTCGGATTTAATAATGAGGCCCAAGGTTTGTGCTGCGCCACCTTCACCCATTTGGTCAAACATATTTTCAAGTTTGGCGGCCTGTTGTTTTGCCAGTTTCACATCGCGGAATTTACCTTGGCGGAAGTTGGCGATTTCACGCGCTTTACGCTCATCATTGAGTACAATCACTTCCTCCCCAGCACTAGGCACATCGGCTAAACCTTGAATTTCAACCGGCATGGATGGACCCGCCTCTTGAATGTCGTTACCCGATTCATCCAACATGGCGCGCACTTTACCAAACGTATTGCCCGCTAACAGCATATCACCACGTTTGAGCGTGCCTGAAGTTACTAGGATTGTTGCCACAGAACCGCGGCCCTTATCCAGACGGCCTTCAATGACCAAGCCTTTGGCTGGCGTGTTTCTTGGTGCTTTCAACTCTAGAATTTCAGCTTGCAACAACACCGCTTCCAGCAACTCATCAATACCTTGGCCAGTTTTCGCTGAAACCTCACGGAACATCACCTCTCCGCCAAAGTCTTCAGGTACAACTTCTTGCGCCACCAATTCCATCTTCACGCGCTCAGGCTCAGCACCCGGCTTATCAATTTTATTGATAGCAACAACAAGTGGTACGCCTGCCGCTTTAGCATGGTGAATCGCTTCAATCGTTTGCGGCATCACGCCATCATCGGCAGAAACCACCAAAATCACCACATCAGTTGCTTTGGCACCGCGTGCGCGCATGGCCGTAAAGGCTTCATGACCCGGCGTATCGAGGAAGGTTACCATACCGCGTGGCGTTTCAACGTGGTATGCACCGATATGCTGGGTAATACCGCCAGCCTCGCCTGAAGCTACACGGCTACGGCGTATATAATCAAGTAATGAAGTCTTACCATGGTCTACGTGGCCCATGACCGTGACGACAGGTGGGCGTGGCTCTAAAACTGCTTCGGCATGCTCAGTTTCTTCAATAAATGTTTCAGGGTCGTTCGGCGCTGCTGCGGAAGCTTTATGCCCCATTTCCTCCACCACAATAATGGCTGTTTCTTGATCTAACACTTGGTTGATGGTCACCATCATGCCCATGCCCATGAGCGTTTTAATCACTTCAGCAGACTTTACAGCCATTTTGTGTGCCAACTCAGCAACCGTAATTGTCTCAGGCACAAGCACTTCGTAAATAATAGCCTCTGTAGGCGCATTAAAGGCATGCTGCGTATCATCATCATGATGTCTGTTTTTGCCTTTAGGTGCGCGCCAGCCAGCCTTGCCTAATGTGGTATCGCCTCGCGTTTTGATGCCACGTTTTTTGTTCTCAGCATCTGTCCACTCTTTATTGTTGCCTTTTCCTTTTTTCGCATCTTTTGCTGCAGGCTTAGCTACACCCTCTTTAGCCGCAGGTTTATGCAAAGTACCTTCTGATAGCTTAGCTGCCTTAGCTTTTGCCGCCTCCGCTTCAGCTAGTCGCTTGGCTTCTTCTTCCAGCCTCTTTTGTGCAAGCTCTTCTTTTCTACGCTTGTCTTCTGCTTGCATGGCAGCCAACTTAGAGTGACGCTTCGCTTCCTGTTCTCTGAGCGCAATCTCATCCGCACCCAATAAATCTTTTCTGCTAATCGTTTTAGCTACGATTGGCTCAGCTTCCACAGCCGGCTCACTAACAACTTCATCCGCCTTATGCGTTTCAGCCACTTCAACTGTCTCAACGACTTCTGAAATCTGTTCGACTATCGCTTTTTCCTCAACTTCAGGTTCAATCACAGGCACTTCTGCCGGCAATTCAACAGGCGCTATTAATTCATCGCGTTGCTCAATCACACGCTTTTTGCGAACTTCCACCTGAATCGTACGCGCTCTACCTGTGTTATCCGTTTTTTTAATTTCTGTACTAGATTTTCGGGTTAAGGTGATTTTATTTTTTGGCGCAAGCGTACCATGCTCTTTACGTAAATGTTCCAGTAAAGCGGCTTTATCCGTTTCGCTCATTAAGTCATTGGCATTTGATTTATTGACCCCAGCACTTTTGAGCTGCTCTAATAACAATGCTGTAGGCAACTTTAATTCGCCAGCAAATTGTTCTACGGTTATTTGTGCCATCTTGTTACTCCAGTATTCTTTCTAAGCTTAATTGCTTTGCCTTACTTTAATTCTAGTACATCAATCACTCAGCACCATATTCGCGCCAAGTTGTGCTAGCAATCACTTAAACCATGGCTCACGTGCAGTCATGATGAGTGTTTTAGCACGCTCGCTATCCATTTTAGTTAGCTCTACCAATTCATCCACTGATAGTTCCGCTAAATCATCCATGGTTGCTACACCCTTAGAGGCCAGTAAATGGGCTGTTTTATCATCCATGCCTGTCATCTGAAGCAAGTCATCAGCGGCTTCTTCTACCTTTTCTTCTTTAGCTATCGCCTCGGTGAGTAAAGCTGCACGAGCACGCTTACGAAGTTCTTCAATCGTATCTTCGTCAAAAGCTTCAATTTCATTCATTTCTGCCAATGGAACGTACGCGATTTCTTCTAAAGTACTAAAACCTTCCTGTACAAGAATCTCTGCAACCTCTTCATCAACATCCAGTTTTTGCATAAACAACTGTGTCACGCCGGCAAACTCATCTTGATTTTTCTGCGCCGCCTGATCAACTGTCAGAATATTTAAAGTCCAACCCGTGAGTTCGGAAGCAAGGCGAACATTTTGACCATTCCGTCCAATTGCCAAAGCCAACTGCTCTTCATCCACGACAACATCCATGCTGTGCGCATCTTCATCAACAACAATGCTAGACACTTCTGCGGGAGACATTGCATTAATCACAAACTGCGCTGGCTCCATGCTCCATAGCACGATATCCACACGCTCTCCAGCCAGCTCGCCTGTTACCGCTTGCACACGTGAGCCACGCATCCCTACACACGTACCCACAGGGTCTAGGCGCTGATCATTTGTTTTCACTGCTATTTTTGACCGTAGCCCTGGGTCACGCGCAGCAGCACGTATTTCCAACAATCCCTCTTCAATCTCTGGGACTTCTAATTCAAATAGGCGCACTAAAAATTCTGGCGAAATTCTAGATAATATCAACTGCGGCCCGCGACCACCACGCTCTACACGCGATAAATAAGCACGCACACGGTCTCCAACGCGCAAATTTTCTTTAGGAATCATATTTTCACGCGGCAACAAGGCCTCAATGCGACCAACTTCAATAATCGCATTGCCCTTCTCCATCCGCTTGATTTGGCCTGTGACCAATTTTTCATCACGCGCTAAAAAATCTTCCAAAATTTGCTCACGCTCAGCTTCACGCACTTTCTGCAGAATTACCTGTTTTGCCGCCTGTGCGCCAATGCGTCCAAACTCAATATTCTCTAGTGGCTCTTCGTAATAATCACCAATTTGGCGACCCTTTGCATGCTCACTCTCTTCATCAAACTGATACGCTGAATTCTCAAGTAAATCGTATTCGACATATTGCCAGCGTCTAAAAGTTTCATAGTCACCCGTCTCGCGATTAATGGAAACACGAATGTCCGCATCTTCATGATATTTTTTCTTAGTCGCAGATGCTAAAGCCAATTCCAGCGCTGTAAAAATCACCTCTTTACTCACGTTTTTTTCATGCGCTAACGCATCGACTAATAATAGAATTTCACGACTCATTGCAATCTCCGACTTAAAATTTAATCTTTAATAACAGTTACTTTTATACCTAAAATACTGGGCTTAACCGGGCTTTATCAATGTTGCTGAGCGCCATTTTATACAACACACCATCAAATTCAACTGTCACATGCCCATCCTCAACACCTTTTATGACGCCTAAAAACGTCTTGCGAGGCAATGTGGTCTCTGTTGCATTAGCGCTCAAATCTTGCATACCTACACGCAACTTAATACTGGCGCGCTCACCGACAAACCTTAAAAAATCTTTTTCCTTTTTCAGCACACGATCCATGCCGGCAGACGATACTTCCAATCTGTCATAATCAATTTCATGCTCTACCGTCAATACATTGCCCAACTGATTACTCACCAGCACACAATCATCAATCGTCACGCTATCTTTAGTGTCCCTTGGGTTCAGCTTATCAATAAACACGCGCAATAACTTACCGCGGTTGGACATCTCAAAGTCCACCAACTCAAAGCCTAATTGCGCCACTGTTTTTTCAACCAACGCCTGCAAATCTTGCATTACACAACACCCTTAAAGCTACGTATCGAGCAGAAACAAAAAATGGGCTTAAAGCCCATCTCATTTTTGCGTCTATTATACCAATTATTTATAACAATTGGAATCACTGACGCAACCGTTATTCTGCACACTCTAGACTCTTAATGGGGGGGTTAGTTTAATAAATAGCTTGGCGGTGAACTACTTTGACTACGGCCGTTCGCTACGCCGTATTAAACTAAAGGTCGGCCTACCCCGTATATGACCTTTCATGTGCTTTAGCGCATAGGAAGTCGGAATACCCTTGTGGTAGAACTGCACTTACGCCTGTTGTCATAAGCTCAAGTAAGTCATGCAACTCTAGTGCCTTAAAACTAAAAAACCTCCACGAGGGAGGTTATTTAGTCTAAATAAATAGC